>TARA_B110000459_G_scaffold103618_1_pt1 | contig 19006 bp, 15 predicted proteins | sample TARA_B110000459 | Tara Oceans TARA_B110000459 (sample SAMEA4398296) | marine metagenome | biome: Polar Biome; feature: [SRF] surface water layer (ENVO:00010504); material: water (ENVO:00002006), including particulate matter (ENVO:01000060) such as... | depth 5 m | reverse complement strand
TATGAATGGAATACTACAGAAACAACTCAAACAATAACTCCACTTGCTAACGGAGAATACTGGGCAATCATTACAGATATAAATAGCTGTAATTCTGATACAGCTTTCTTTTCGGTCAATTGGGCAACAACATCGATTGCAGAAATTAATATCAATAATATTACTGTCTTTCCAAACCCATCAAAAGATATATTCAATATTAAGTTTAGTAGTGCTACAAAACAAGATATTAATTTAAGTGTTCATAATGTATTAGGAAAAGTAATATTTAGTGAATCACCTAAATACTTTAATGGAGATTATAGTGCAAGTGTTGATCTGTCAGAATATCCAAACGCTATCTATATATTTCAGTTAAAGACTAAAGATGGTATGATTAATAAAAAATTAGTGCTCGAAAGATAATCGACTGAAAAAGTTCGAAATAAGGGCCGGGAGGTCCACAAATAAGAAGAAAAGCCTTGCACTAGTGCAGGGCTTTGTTATTCAAAATAGCAAGCTTTTATTTTTTCAACATGGCGTGCAAGGGATCACCGAAGGTAATCCCCTGCATCCAACCAATAATTATTCTTTCAAAATAAATCTTAGTTTAAACAATTAGATAGGTTATCTTTGTTTAACTATTAAATAACAAATGATTCATGAAAAAATTCAACTATTTACTCATCTTATTATTGGGTGTTCAAACTATTTTTACACAAGAAGTTCGAGTGCATGAATGCGCCAAACACAAGATGCAAAATTTTCCAGGACACAAGTCCGGGGAGAAGGGATTAAGCGGCCAAGATAAATATGATGTGCATTATGTAAAGTTGGATTTGGATATAGATAATTTTAGCACCACTATTAATCGAGGACATGCTACCTTAAATGCTATAGTAACAGCATTTAGTTTGGATGTTTTTGTTTTAGAATTAGCGGGTTCCTTGAACGTTGATTCTGCAAAAATAAATGGGGTTTTGTCTCCTACGAATAGAACTGGCGATGAGCTACAGATTTTTCCATCAAGTAATCTTAGCCAAGGTACTGATGTCGTTGTTGAGGTTTTCTACAAGGGTAATCCACCTGGTGGAGGAGGATTTTTTGGTGGAATTTTTAATGATCAATCACCAAGTTGGGGTGCTGATGTAACTTGGACATTAAGCCAACCATTTTCGGCGTATACCTGGTGGCCGGTAAAACAAGTTCTCACAGATAAAATAGATTCTAGTGAAGTTTGGTTGACTGTACCCAATGGTTTGAAAGGAGGGTCAAATGGCCTTTTACAGCAGGAAGTTAGTCTTCCAGGAAACAAGACACGCTTCGAATGGAAACACAATCACCCAATAGCCTATTACCTCATGTCGATCGCAGTCGGTCCTTATATTGATTACAGTTTTATGGCTCCGTTACCAGGAACATTGGATAGTGTGTATGTTCAAAATTTTATATATGATAATCCAGCTACCTTAACAAATTTTGAAAGCGATATTGATTTGACAGCGGACATGTTATATGTTTTTTCAGATTTGTATGGCTTGTATCCTTTTAGAGATGAAAAATACGGGCATTGCATGGCTCCCTTAAGTGGAGGTATGGAACACCAAACCATGACTACCCAAGGGTTTTTTGAAACTGGTTTGACTGCTCATGAATTGGGGCATCAGTGGTTTGGCGATAATGTTACTTGCTCGGATTGGGGCCATATATGGGTTAATGAAGGTTTTGCTTCTTACAGTGAATACTTATTTTATCAAAGCTTGAATCAAAACAATGCGCAACAAAGAATGGCTGGAGTTCATGCCGACGTGATGAGTCAGCCTGGAGGAAGCGTATTTGTTCCCGTCGCAAGCCAAGATAATGATGGCAGGATTTTCAATTCTCGCTTATCTTATGATAAGGGTTCAGCATTGGTTCATATGGTAAGGCATTGGGTTAATGATGATGCCTTGTTTTTTCAAGCGATGAAAACCTATCAAAATACCTATGCCAATTCTACAGCTAATGCAGAGGATTTTATTGGTATAGTTGAATCCGTTTCGGGAGTTTCAATGACTGACTTTTTGGCGCATTGGTACTATGGAGAAGGTTATCCGACCTACAATGGTAGATTTAATGAAGCGGGTAATCAAATTATCGTGGAACTAAGTCAAACGACATCCACTCCTTCCGTCACTCCATTTTTTAAAAGTGCTCTTGAGATTGAGATAGAATTTATGGATAACACGGATACCATTATTTATGTGATGCACTCACTTAACGGACAAGCTTATGTTTTTGATATCGACAAAGAAATCTATGCGGTCAGTGTAGATCCCGAAAACTGGGTGCTCAATCAAGAGGATAGTTTTATTTTTGACGCAAGTTTGAAAGTAACTGGAATAGATAATCTAAATAAGTTTAGCACGATGGCTAAGTTATACCCAAATCCAAGTCCAAATCAATTTATGCTAGATTTGACATCTGAGGGTGCTCAATTGCAGATTATTGATCAATTAGGGCGATTGGTTTTGGAGAAAAACTTAAAAGGTAAGAACCACATCATTAACCATGAACTTGCGTCCGGTGCATATACCGTCGTGTTAAGAAATTCTATTTACGAAGGCACTCAGCAACTCTTGGTTCCGTAATAGCTAATGTAATTTATTGAAGCAATTAATGAATTTCATCATAGCCATGATATTACTGATTTTTATTTCCCCAGTCATAAGAGCCATTTGGGCATTTTTGCGACCGAGTTCTACATCAGTATAAACCTCATCTGTGCAGCTGACTAAGCATTTAGGTTCTCCGCTTAAACCTTCACTTACATTACAGGTTTCATCTTCAATTTTTACAGAGAACTGTCCTCCATTATCTCCACTTATGTCGAAATGAAAAAGGATGCTTAAATCGTCATCTATCTCTTCTGGTTTAAAGCGATGCTCTAAGGAAAAAATAATTTCTCTAGCAGTTTTCATAAATCTATCAAACCTTTGTTTAATCCAAAAATAAGTAATATTTCAATCAACGATGATAATAAAACTTAATACGCAAGATCAAGTGTAAGACATTGCTTATGTTTGGGGAGAGAATGAAGGTTGCATTAATTCATATTCGATATATTTATAAGGGAGGACTAGAAACTAGACTTTTTAATTATATCGATTATTTTTTAAATAGAGGTGATGAGGTGCATTTGTACACTTCAAAAATTTCACCTGATATAACTCCTCCGGCAAATTTGCATATTCATTATCTCAATCTTAAAAGAATTCCTAAACCCATTCGTAACTTTTTTTTTGATAAAAAACTGAAGCAGATTATCCGGCTAAATGAATTTGATTTTATTCTGGCTTTAGAGAGAACTTCTCGCCAGAATCATGTTATTGCGCCAAGTACACATAAGGGGTACTTACAAGCAAAAGGTGCGATGTTTAGCGATATTGTGGATATCGTTCAACTCTACTTGGATAGAAAAGCTTTTAGTAATGCAAAAGTTATATATGCCTGCTCGGAAATGGTTAAAGATGAAATAATCAATCTTTACCGTATCGCTCCCAATAAAGTTCGGGTTTTACATCCTCCTATCAAGTTGTCGTTGTTTGAAACTCCTCCAAGTGATGCATCTATTCGTGAGCGAAATGGATGGTCAAAAGAGGATAAGATATTTTTGCTTGTATCCACCAGCCATAAGCGGAAGGGCCTGGATACATTGATAGAGGTGTTTGAGGAGTTGCCAAATAATTATAAGCTGTTAGTCGCCGGTACTTCATTTAAAAGTTCTAATCCTCAAATTGTATCATTGGGCTTTGTTAAGGACATGGGGACCATCTATCACCAAGTTGATGTTCTACTTCACCCCGCAGTTTACGAACCTTTTGGCCAAATTATAACAGAAGCCTTTGCTGCTAAAGTGCCTGTAATCATTTCCGATCGAGTTGGCGCTAAGGAGTTTGTTAATTCAAGTAGAGGGCTTGTTATAGATTCACTTGCTCCTGCGGTGTGGTGTGAAGCCATTTTGAAATTTGATAAAGAAAAAATCTCATTTGAGGATATTGAAGAAGTCTTAAAGGAATTATCTTTAGAGAGCCATATGGAGAAAATGTTAAATTGGGCAATTTTCAATAAATAAATAAATAAACATTATTTTAGTCGCAAAATAAACCTCAGTATTACTGAGGCTTAAAAAGATCAAAGAGATGAGTGAAAAAAAGCTATTATTAGAAGTGAAAAATTTGGTGACAGAGTTTAACACAGATGAAGGAAGTGTTAAAGCTGTAAAGGGAATAAGTTTCACGCTTTATCGAGGAGAAACTGTCGGTATTGTTGGAGAATCGGGTTCTGGTAAATCAGTTACTTCATTATCGATAATGCGGTTGATTCCATCACCTCCGGGAAAAATTAGTTCAGGCGAAGTTATCTATCATACTAAAGATGGTCAGCAAATTGATTTACTTAAACTTTCGGAAGATGAAATGAGAAAATTTAGAGGGAATGATATCTCAATGATTTTTCAAGAACCAATGACGTCACTTAACCCTGTATTTACTTGCGGCGATCAAGTGATGGAAGCGATTTTACTTCACCAAAAAGTTGATAAGAAACGGGCTAAAGAAATAACTTTAGAGATGTTTGAGAAAGTTCAATTACCTGATCCTCCTCGTATGTTTGATGCATATCCTCATCAATTATCAGGTGGTCAAAAGCAAAGGGTGATGATTGCTATGGCAATGAGTTGCAATCCTGATATATTAATTGCAGATGAGCCGACTACGGCATTGGACGTAACCGTTCAGAAAACAATACTAGAGTTAATGAATGACTTGAGCTTGCAATTAGAAAGTTCAATTATTTTCATTACTCACGATTTAGGCGTAATTGGAGAAATAGCGGATCGTGTTATAGTGATGTATCAAGGTAACATTGTTGAAACTGGTTCAGTACTAGATATTTTCAAAAGCCCGAAACATCCGTATACGAGATCGTTGTTAGCATGCAGACCTCCTTTAGGGAAGCGCTTGAGCACACTGCCAACAGTCAAGGATTTTATGAAAGTGGAAGCTGATGGAAGTATTACTGAATTGAGTACTTCAGTTGAAGATGCAATTAGTAAAGTTGTCGTATCTGAAAGCACTACTAAAGCAAGAATGGAAAGCTTAAAAGCTAAAACACCAATTTTAGAAGTTAGAAATCTTCAAACATGGTTTCCTACTACCAAAAACTTTTTTGGAAAAACTACCTCTTGGGTTAAGGCTGTGGATGACGTCAGTTTTAATGTTTACCCTGGAGAAACTATGGGATTGGTGGGTGAATCTGGATGCGGAAAAACTACTTTGGGTAGAACGATATTAAACCTAGCGCCTGCTCATGGTGGAGAAGTGCTTTTTGAGGGTCGAGACATTTTAAAAATGAATAGTGCTGATTTGACCGAACTGCGTAAGGATATGCAAATTATTTTTCAAGATCCCTACTCATCTTTAAATCCACGGATGACTATTGGAGGAGCTATTCAAGAGCCTATGACGGTTCATGGTATTTTTAGCAATGAAAAACAACGGAGAGAGAAAGTAGAGAGTCTTTTGAGCACTGTAGGACTAGATCCTAAACATTTCAATAGATATCCTCATGAGTTTAGTGGAGGCCAACGTCAACGTATTTGTATTGCAAGAGCACTTGCCTTGAATCCACGTTTTATTATTTGTGATGAATCGGTTTCTGCTCTTGATGTATCAGTACAAGCCCAGGTACTGAATCTTTTACTAGATCTCAGAGAAGAATTTGGCTTTACTTATATTTTTATTTCTCACGATTTATCCGTGGTAAAATTCATGAGCGATCGAATGATTGTAATGAATCAAGGTAAGATTGAGGAGATGGGCTTAGCCGATGATATATACAACAACCCACAGAATGCATATACGAAAGGATTAATTGGCGCAATTCCAAAAGGTGAGTTGGCTGATATCGAATCACGCATTATGCGTAGCAAGAATGTCCAAGCATAGATGTTTAGCTTTTAAATCACTATCTATTTGCTGTGACAACTCTTTTTAGGAGGAATAAGACATATTTTCTAATTTACTTAATCTTATCAAATAGGTTTTTAGAAATTACTAGGAAGTTAGCTTCTGTCACCATTCCTACTAAATTATTCTTATCATCTACAACGGGAAGGCATCCAAATTGATATTTAGTCATGATATCCATTGCTTCGGTAAATTTCGCTCCCGGATGAATTGTCATAGGATCTTTAATCATTACCTCACCCACACTTAAAGGAAGCTTTTCTTTTTGATGTATATGTTTCATATACGCTCGCAACATCATTCTTGACGTTGCCAAGCCCACTAGCTTTCCTTTTTTATTCTCTACAGCTACATAACGAATTTTTTGCCAATCCATCATCTCACTAACCAATTCAACAATGTCCTCTTGTTTAGCTGTAAAGACCTTAGTGGTCATGAATTCCTCCACAAAAACTTCACTTGGTTTCCAATCTTTATTATCATCTAGTTCAGCTAATTTCCAATTATGCACGGGTATATTATGTTTTTGGTTTTGAATAGTTGACGCCGTTATCGCGGCCAATACTTCTTCTTTTGTTGCACTTTTAATTAATTTATTAAAGGATTTTAATTGCCAATATGATCCGGTACGTACTTTTTGAACACGCGCCTCAATAATACCTAAATATTCTTCTATTTCTGCATTATTTACTTTTTGTTTTTTCAATCCAGCCTTAGCCAAAGGTAAGAGTTCGTGGAGTATTAAATCACTAGCAGCATAACTTTTATTATCTAACCAAAATAGCTTCGTGTCCAATCCATGAACGGAGGCTTTTAAGAAATTATTTTTGGCAACATCAAAATCCATTCGTTGGGTGATATCTCCGTATTTATCATGTACACCTACCATTAATCCTAACCAAAATGCAGCATTAGCCATTTCGTCTTTTACAGTTGGACCAGCAGGGAGAACCCTGTTTTCAATTCTAAGATGAGCTTTCCCTTCACTAATACCGTAACATGCTCTATTCCATCTATATACGGTTGAATTGTGTACTTTTAGGGCCATTAAATCAGGAGCGGTTCCTGTCTCTAATTTTTCAAAAACATTCTCGTTGATTTCTGTATTTAACAAGACTCGGTATTTGACAATATCTTCCTTATAAATTTCTAGAATTGATTTTTCCAACCAGTGATCGCCAAATGTCACTCTTGGACTCATTTCTCTTGCATGTTCCTTATGATTTCTGGTATCTACAGATTGGGAGAACAAGGCAATACGAGTTTCTTTCCATAATCGTTTACCAAACAAGATGGGTGAATTTGTAGCGCAAGCCAGCACAGGAGCTGTTATGGCTTGGGAAATATTGTACATATCTACAAATTCATCTGGTTTAATCTGCAAGTGCACTTGAAATCCTGTATTCGCTGCCTCAATTAAAGGTGAGTCGTGCTCGGAAAAGAGCTCATCAATACCACTAATGTTTAAATCATAGTTTTTACCGCGCAACTTATTTATTGATTCGCATAATGCATAGTACCGCTCATAAGGAGTTAGATTATGCATAGAAAAATCAAATTTTCTAAGGGTAGGGAGAATTCCCGTAAGGATTACTTTTATACCAAGACTATCTGCAGCTTGATGCGCTGCATCCAGATTATCCAGTATTTCTTTTTCCATAATGGATAAGCAGTTCTTTGAAAAGATTTGAGGGCTTGCATTGATTTCCATATTGAAACGTGCCAACTCTGTAGTGAATAGAGGATTACCTTCTAGCAAGTCCATCATTTCAATATTCTTTCCGGCTGGTTTATAGTGTTTGTCAACGAGGCAAAACTCCTGCTCGGCACCAATTCGTGTTTTATCAATTTCAAACATCCCTTCCTTGAGCATTTTATTTAATGCATGAATATCGTTGAGTAAGTGCTTCTCAAATGTTTGAAGCTGTTTAGCTGTTGATGTGGCTTTTACGTTAGGTGCTCCCATAATCTAATTGAATTTCTCTTGACAGGTATATAGCTTATTATCAAATTGATCAATATTTTCATAAATCTAATAGAATCATTCCACAACGTACGATAATATTTGAGCATATTTTTATGAAAAGAAGTCTCTTCATTTGAACTGTAAAAATTAGCCAATAAAACTTGATGCTTACCTTCTCGCATATGCCTGTTTTTCTTATTTATACCGGCATATAGAAGCGATTGAAATTTGGAGATATTTACTCCGTCAGCGCTAGGCAAAAGAAGAGAAATTAAACAAAAAAGACTAAATTTGGTCACCAGATCAACTAATTAGTTCTAAAAATATTAAATAATATGAAACATCAATCATTAATTATCTTATTAATTATTGCTTATTCAGGTATTTTTGCTCAATCGCCCTATAATTTTAGTTTTGCAGTTGATATTCCTGTAATTACTTTAGGAGCTGCTACTGCATTAGGTGGATTTATTCATGAGAGAAAAAGAGATGCACTGCAATTAGAAGATATCATGGATTTGGATAGGATGGATGTGGGTAAATTTGATCGGGGTGCGACATTTAATTGGAATCCAAAAGCGGCTCATTGGAGTGATGCCTTAATGTATGCCAGCATGGGAACTCCGCTACTGTTTTTAGCTGGTGAAAGAAGTCGAAAAGATTTTGGGACAATCGCTGCAATTTCTGCTGAAGTGTTTCTATTGAATACGGGAATTACTTATTTGACCAAAGAATTAGTTCAACGAAAAAGACCATATGTTTACAATTCTGATGCTCCTTTAGAAAAGAAATTGGATAAAGGGTCAAGTCAATCATTCTTTAGTGGACACACTTCATCAGTTTCCTCTATGAGTTTTTCATTTGCCATGATGCATCAACACTATTACCCCAATTCTAAACTAAAGCCCTTGGTGTGGATTTTAGCTAGTGTTTTACCGATGGCAACAGCAGTTTTAAGGGTTCGAGGAGGTAAGCATTTTTGGACGGATGTACTAATTGGATATGGAGCAGGCGCATCAATTGGAGTGGGTGTTCCGCTATTGCATCGCATCAACTTTAAGAAATAGACTCATTCTCCTTGTTCAAGTATCTGTTCAATCGATTAACAGTAATATATATTAGTGGGGTATCAATAATTGCGATACAGGCTTTAAAGATATATTGACCAATAATGATTTCTAAAGCTACTTTAGAGCTAATGGCTACTGAAGTGCCAGTGAATTTAGGATAAATCACTAGCGCAATGACAACAACAAGACTGGTGTCAATGAGTTGGCTAAGTATAGTCGAGCCATTGTTTCTTAACCATAAATGTTTGCCTTTGGTGAGTCTCCTCCAAAATTCAAATAACTGCACGTCAATATATTGAGCAGATAGGTATGCGATCATCGAACCAAACACAATACCCGGTGCAAGCCCAAAGACTGTATCGTATGACTGTCCATCCACGGGAGAGTTTTCCCAGATGGGTAACTTGATACTAAGCAAGATAATGAGCACCGTAAATACACTAACCAGAAATCCTGTTAGAACTAGCGTTTTTGCTCTTTTTTCTCCAAACACTTCAGAAATAACATCCGTGACTAAAAAGGTAATCGGGTATGCAATAATCCCAGAAGAAAGCGCCCAACTTATGCCTAAGAATGGAATTTCTAGTGTAAAAAATCTTCCCGCGATTAAGTTGGTCAGGACTAATGAGGCTATAAAAAAACCAGATAGAACAAGTAGGGCTTTTTCACTTCTGCTGGCTTTTTCATCTCTTAGCGTATACTTCATACGACGAAACTAGCTAAAAATCATCAAATGTAGTTGTTGGTTTAACTCCTGGCTCATTTTCTTGAAGAGGTCGGGAATACCAGGTCCATTCTGCTAAAAATCGATCTTCGATAATATTCAAATCGTTAGCGGCAGATTTTGAAATTTTTATAGCAATGTTTTTATCTGCATCTTTTGATGAAACAGGTCCTACAACCTTCAGGTAAATTACCTTATTGTTCATCAAGTTCCGCACTTTGATGATTTGCTCTGCAGTGATATTGTTTACCATGGCAAGATAAGCTCCACTGCTACTTCCATCTAGATAATTTCCTATTCCTTTATCTTGGTTTATTTGATAACCTCCGGTGTCATAGCTATCAAACAATTGTTTGTATAATAATACGTCCTCATTAAACTCCTGCTGATTAGGTTTTTCTTTTTTATTTTCTTTTTCGGAATCTACTCCAGTTATCTCTTTTGGGTTTATATAGATGGCTTCATTGTTTACATCAAGCTTTTGGACTTTTAATTCTTGACCTATGTTAATACTTGCATTTTCTAAATTATTTAAGCGAATTAACTCGGTTATCTCAATTTTATACATCTGAGAGATAGAGAATAGGGTCTCCTTTGTTTTGATGACATGGATTTTATATGCACTGTCATCAAGTTTAGTAGGCTCGTTTTTGACTGGAATGACTAGAACCTGCGTTGGTTTAATGATTAAATCATCTTCGATAACAGGATTTGATTTTCTTAAATCATCAATACTTAAATCGTATTTCTTTGAAATAAAATAAAGTGTTTGACCAGGCTCGACTTTATGTGACATTTCTTCTGTAACCATTTGCGCAATCGCGCTAAATGAAAAGAAACAAACTGCGAATAATAAACTCAATTTTGCTTTCATAAACTCAAGATTTACTTATTTTTGTTAAATATATTCCAATATCGTACCATAATTATGAAATTGCACAAATGAAATATCCACCTTATCTAGTATTAACGTATATTTTAATGAGCATGGTATCTGGATATGCTCAAAATACAGACTCATTAGTTTCTACAGATACTCTTCTGCAAGACAATGGTATAGAAGATCAAAAATTAGATAATCAACTTGTATATCTTTTTGAAATCCATGATGAGATTGGTCCAGGTGCTACTCGAATAACGCAAAGTGCCATTGAAGAAGCAATCAAGCAAAATGTTGATTATTTGGTTTTAGACCTTAATACTTATGGTGGTTTGGTAACGGATGCTGACAGCATAAGAACTAAGCTGATGCAATGTCCAATTCCTTCAATAGTATTTATTCGTAATAACGCAGCTAGTGCTGGAGCGCTCATCTCTATTGCATGCGACAGTATCTATATGCAAACGGGAAGCACTATTGGTGCGGCTGCAGTTGTGCGTGAGGACGGCTCATATGCTGAAGAAAAGTATCAATCTTACATGCGGAATAAAATGCGCGCTACAGCGGAGGCTGGTAATAGGGAGCCAGATATTGCAGAAGGCATGGTGAACCCTAATATAACAATTAAGGGAGTAACTAAGGAAGGAGAAATCATAACTTTTACTGTAGAGGATGCACTTAAGAATGGATATTGCGAGGGTAAAGCGGAAAGTTTGGAGGAAGTATATGATTTAATGGGCCTAGAGAATCCTGAAATTATTAAACATAAGGTTTCAAGTACAGAAAAGGTTATTCAATTTTTGGTTAATCCAGCGGTGTCTGGTGTGCTGCTTTTACTTTTATTGGGTGGGATATATTTTGAATTACAATCCCCTGGAATAGGATTTCCATTGGCTGCTTCGGTACTTGCGGCAATATTGTATTTTGCCCCACTTTATCTGGAAGGTTTTGCAGCAAACTGGGAAGTTGTTTTATTCGCAGCAGGTATTGGCTTAATCATCGCGGAAGTATTTTTCATTCCTGGATTTGGGGTAGCAGGTATTGCTGGAATTGCCGCCGTTATAATTAGCTTGGCTCTAGCCTTATTAAAGAATATTGATGGATTTGATTTTACATTTGTTCCTGCTTCAGAAATTGGCGCAGCTTTTTTAATGGTTTCTAGCGTTATGGTCTTTGGGGTCCTCTTACTGATATTTACGAGCAACAATATGGCCAATACGGGACTATTCAAGCGGCTTATGCTAGCAACTGAGCAGCACAAAGAGGAAGGGTTTGTTATTAGTGCATTTTCTGAGAAAATACTTGAAGGCAAAGAGGGCGTTGTTCTTGCAGACTTGCGACCAGCGGGTAAAATTGAAATTGACGATGAGCAATATGATGCTCAAAGTGATGGAGAGTATTTATTGCATGGTACGAAGGTTAAAGTAATAAAGCAACAAGGCGCCTACCTGATTGTTAAAGCGGTAAGAGCTTAATGGAAGTAATTGGTGTCATACCCGCTCGCATGTCTTCAACTCGGTTTCCGGGCAAGCCTTTAGTGGATATCGGAGGGAAGTCTATGATACGAAGAGTGTATGAACAAGCGGTAAAATCTGAAGTTTTGGATGCTGTTTATGTCGCTACGGATAACAAAGAAATTGCAGATGAAGTGGAAAGCTTTGGGGGTTTAGTTCAAATGACTGCGGATTCCCATCAAAATGGAACGTCTCGATGTGCTGAATTGGTGAGTAATTTAAGTACTCAACCGAAAATAGTGGTTAATATTCAAGGAGATGAACCCTTTTTCAATCCTAATGATCTAAATACCTTAATCGCCTGCTTCAAGCAAAAGGATGTACAAATTGCTAGCCTTGCAAAACATATTGAGCATGTCAATGAAGTGGAAACTGCTACTGTGGTGAAGGTCGTTTTTGATGCAGATAAGAAGGCTTTATACTTTTCAAGAGCACCGATTCCCTTTCAAAGGGAAGCTTCTTCTTCGGTGTATTATAAGCACATTGGTTTATATGCCTATCGCACAGGTGTCTTAAATGAAATTGTAAAATTACCCAGATCACCTTTAGAAAGAATTGAAAATTTGGAACAGTTGCGCTGGCTAGAGAATGGATATAATATCCATTTAGGGTTTACTAATCATGACAGCAATTCTGTAGATACGCCAGAAGATTTAGCAGGCATCATTAAACAATATAATTTGTAAATATGGATTTAAAGGTCTGGATTTCAGCTGCTCGTTTGAGAACATTGCCCTTAGCACTATCCAGCATTTTGTTTGGGACAGCTGCAGCTATTTATCACGGATTTTTTACTTGGCAAATTTTCACTTTGGCACTTTTAACAACTATTTGCTTGCAAGTTTTGTCTAATTATGCCAATGACTACGGCGATGCAATATCAGGAAAAGATAATGAAGAGCGAATAGGGCCTTCGAGAGCAGTTTATAGTGGAGAAATATCAAAAAAATCGATGCTAAATGCAGTAGTACTTTTTTCCTTTTTATCACTGCTAAGTGGTCTTGCTTTATTGTTCTTAGCATTTCGAGAAAATTGGGTTTATCTTTTAATTTTCCTACTCATTGGCATTGCTGCAATTGCTGCAGCAATAACCTACACGATGGGCGAAAAACCCTATGGATATAATGGCTTAGGAGATGTTTTTGTTTTTTTATTTTTTGGGTTGGTTGGTGTTATTGGAAGTTTTTTCCTTTTCAGTAAGAGCCTTGAAATAACCGTGATCCTTCCTGCTGTAAGCGCTGGTTTGTTGTCAGTAGCGGTTCTCAATTTCAATAATATGCGTGATATCGAGAATGATGCCAGGACAGGTAAACGAACTTTTGCGGTGCGCATTGGATTACAAGGTGCTAAGCAATACCAATACTTGTTGGTTGTATCCGCTTTCTTGAGTTTGATTGCATTTGCCTTATTTGAAAAATTCCGGCTTCAGCAATATCTTTTTTTACTCTTGATGCCCTTATTTGCTCAAATGATTAAATCCATGATCAAAATCAATAAACCTGCAGAATTTGACCCATTTTTGAAGAAAACAGCTTTAGGAACATTTGGCTTGTCTATTTTATTTTTACTAAGTGTTTTAATTGGATAAAGTGAAGGCTTACTTTGAAAAATACCTGTTAGAATTTAAGCGGCCTAGTGGCACTTCTAGAGGAGTTTTGCGAACAAAATCAACATACTTTATTACCGTTACTGATGGTTTGCGTTCTGCCACAGGGGAGGCTGCCTTGTTCCGTGGTTTGAGCTTTGACGATAGCGTTGATTATGAGGATATCTTACAAGATGTCTGTGATCGAATAGACGATTTCGCAGCAAATTATCATGAGGAATTGAAGGCATATCCTAGTATTGTATTCGGTCTAGATCAGGTCTTTCTTAAATTGCAAAATCAATCGTCTTTTTGTTTTGAAAATAGTTTTACAGCAGGGGAGTTTGGAATACCAATTAATGGATTGATATGGATGGGTGATGAAGGATTTATGCACAATCAGATAGCCGCTAAATTAGCACAGGGATTTCGATGCCTGAAGTTGAAAATTGGAGCTTTAGATTTCAATAAAGAGATCGGTTTATTGGAAAGTTTAAGACAAAAATATACTAGCGACCAGTTGGAGCTGCGTGTAGATGCTAATGGGGCATTCTCACCAGCTGAAGCTATGAATAAACTTGAACGATTAACAAGTTTAGATATACATTCTATCGAGCAGCCTATTCGCGCGGGACAGTTTGACCAAATGGCAAATTTATGCAGATATTCTCCTTTGGATATTGCATTGGATGAGGAGTTGATTGGTCTAAGCCATATTGAAGATAAACGTCGATTATTGCATCAAATACGTCCGGCGTATATAATTTTAAAGCCGGCTTTACTTGGCGGATTTAAGTCTTGTGATGAATGGATTACTTTGGCAGAGCAGTTGGACATCGCTTGGTGGATTACTTCAGCCTTAGAAAGTAATATCGGTCTAGAAGCAATAGCACAATATACTGCAAGTAAACATACAAAAATGTATCAGGGGCTTGGCACTGGACAACTATTTTCAAATAATGTTTCTAGCCATTTGGAGATTATAAATGCAAAACTTTGGTTTACTAAAAGTGTACGTTAATTTTAAATATCAAAATCTTTAACGATGAATTCAAAACGCTTAATAGAAGTTATTCAAGTATTCTTTAAATTAGGGCTTATTGCTTTTGGTGGTCCTGCGGCACATGTGGCTATGATGGATAAGGAGATTGTCCAAAAACGCAAGTGGTTAAGTCGCGAACATTTTTTAGATTTAATGGGGGCTACAAATTTAATTCCAGGCCCAAATTCCACAGAAATGACTATGCATTGCGGTTATGAAAGGGCAGGAGTTTTAGGCCTATTTGCAGCAGGGATTAGCTTTATTTTACCTGCAGTTTCTATTACTTTAGTCTTTGCTTATTTATATGTTGAATATGGTCAATTGCCGCAAGTTGAGCCATTTATTATGGGTATTAAGCCTGCCGTATTAGCTATTATTGCAGCTGCTGTGCTCAAATTAGGTAAGAAAGCATGGAAGAATTGGCAACTAGGGATTTTAGGATTAGGGGTGCTGATTGCGAGTTTACTTGGCACAAATGAAATAATTGCGCTTCTATGTGCGGGTGTAGTAGGTGCTTTATTTTTTTATTTCCAAGAAAGAAATGGGCAAGAAAAGGCAATGTGGTTGATCCCTTTTATAAGCCTTAACGCGGGTTCGGTTAATCTTGAGAATGGGAAGGTCTTTTTAAGTTTTCTAAAAGTGGGGGCCATTTTATATGGGAGTGGATATGTATTGTTTGCCTACTTGGATGCTGAGCTTGTAAGTACAGGGCTCCTTACCAGAGGGGAGTTGATTGATGCTATTGCAGTTGGTCAGTTTACTCCAGGACCCGTCCTGTCAACAGCCACGTTTATTGGATACCAGCTCGGGGGTTTTGGAGGGGCAATAAGCGCAACTGTGGGGATTTTTCTTCCTTCATTTTTGTTTGTTTGGCTACTGAACCCTTTGGTAAGTAAAATGAGGCAATCACGTTTGTTAAGTCACTTTTTAGATAGCGTGAATATGTCCGCTGTTGCTATTATGTTAGCGGTTCTTCTTGTTATGGGAAAGGAAAGTGTTGTAAACTGGCAAACTATGTTGATCGCCGTGATGAGTTTTGTATACACCTTCGCTTATAAAAAATCGAATGCGATTATAACTGTTCTAGGTGGGGCTGTTTTAGGTTTTCTGCTTAGTTTAATATAAAAAAAGGGGAGACAAGAAGCTCCCCCTTTTACTAGACTACAAGTGTCTTATTTCTTCACAATTTTTAAGTAAGTATGCTTGTTAGCTGATGTTAACTGAACAATATAAATTCCTGGACTTAAATTGTTTATACTTGCTTGGATAAATAAAGTATTTTCATAGTGTTTTTCAAGCTGGGCACTACCATTTAAATCAAAAACTGACAGTTGAATGTTTTGCTTAAGCGAGCTAAACTCTATATTCAGCAGATCATTACATGGATTTGGATAATAAATTAGATTTGGATCAAGTGCATTATCCTTAATTCCCGTCTGAATCGTATCACAATCAACTAAAGTGAGTATCAAGGATGCTATGGTGGAGCAGGTATTTGAGTCTGCGACTGATAAAGTAATGGTATTGTCTCCAATGCTTAACGTGTTTGCGTCCAATGTAAGTGTTTGGTCGGTAGAGTTGTCAGACCAAACATATGAAGCAAATACTCCTGCATCAAGTGTTATTGAAGTATCTGCGCACAGAGCTAAAGATCCTGGCCAATTTATAACAGGCAAGTCATAAACTTCTAGTAACAAACCATCCGTTGCTTCACAGTTATCACTATTCGTGACAACAACTGAATATAGACCTTCTGTAAACGCGGTGATAGATTGCGAAGACTCATTTGAACTCCAATTGTAGCTTGAATGAATTCCTGCATCAAAACTCACGCTATCCCCATCACAAATAGAAACAAGGTCTGGACCTAGATCAAGAATAGGATTCGCTGCAGTAGTTATTACAATTTCTCCACTACCTTCACATCCAATAATGTCTTCTACTGTTACCGAAAATGTATCGGCAACATCAACATTAACTATTTGACTTGACTCTCCAGTGCTCCAATCGAAAATTGAGTAATCTCCTGCATTAAGATTAAGGCTTTGTCCCGAACATAGGGTCGTATCGTTTCCAAGATCCACAATTGGCAGAGGATTGAAGTTGACATTAATTGTATCCGATCCTTTACATCCGTTCACATCGGTTACCTCAACATAATAGGTGTTGCTCGACGAGACAATTATTGAAGGGGAATTGTTAGCGAAGAAACTCCAATCATAGTCAGGATATCCTGCTGCTACGGATAACACTTCACTTTCATTAACACAGGACTCAATATCAACACCTAAGTTGGGCGTTGGTTTTGCAAAAACGTTTACCATCAATTCACTAGAATCTGAACATGTGCCATCGGTTACGACAAGCTTAATCATGTAACCACCTGGTATATCTTGGTAATAACTAAAATCAGTGCCAGTGGATTGTATTATATCATTTACAAACCAGTTCTGACCAATACTTCCTGTACTTGTATTAGTGAAATTGAAAGTATCTTGATTTGAGACACAAGCAGCTGTTAGGTTTTGGGTAAATGATGGTGTTGCGGGACAGCATGAAGCGACGTTCATGGTTGTACTCGAGAAGTTCTGTTGCACACCATCTAAATAAGTTCTTACTTCCACGGTATTAACACCAGGAGGAAGAGAGGTGAAGGTGAATGGTTCTTGAATAAAGGCCAGTGCACCCAAACAGATAGGACCAGCAGATGCCCAATTTAAATTTAACAATAAGGTGTTTCCAATTATTGATTGAGTAGGAGCTTGATAAGAATAATTGATGCACAACTGAGTAGCATTGACCGTAATCGTAGCACCAGAACAACTAAGAACGGGTCCTGCTGGTATATTGATCTGGCTAATAGATTGTGCATTTATTTGATTATTCGTCAAGGCAAAAGTTCCCCAAAAAATAAGCGCTAATAATTTTTTCATCATTATTTAAATTTACTTGTTGTAAATATAGCTAATTAAGTCAAAAATAAGGGGCGCAATTATGCGCCCCTTATTACGATCAAAAAGTTATTTTTTTATGCCAATACCTCAGCAACGGCCTCTGCAGCTTCTTTTAGTAGTATTACTGGAGTAACTTTTAAGCCACTATCATCGATGAGTTGCTTCCCCTCTTTAGCGTTAGTTCCTTGCAATCGAACAATTAACGGCACAGGAATATCTCCGATGGATTTATAGGCATCTACAATACCTTGCGCGACACGGTCGCAACGTACAATTCCACCAAAAATATTGACCAAAATTGCTTTTACTTTTTTATCTTTTAGAATTATTCTAAATGCTTTTTCTACTCTTTCGGCATCAGCAGTTCCCCCGACATCTAGAAAGTTGGCAGGCTCACCACCACTAAGTTTAATCATATCCATAGTGGCCATAGCTAAACCAGCGCCATTAACCATACAGCCAACATTCCCGTCAAGTTGTACATAATTTAGACCTGCTTCAGCGGCTTCAACTTCTGTAGGGTCTTCTTCCATTACATCGCGCATTTCTGCTAACTCTTTATGACGAAACAAGGCATTTTCATCTAAGGAAATTTTCCCATCTACTGCTATAATTTGATTGTCTGAAGTTTTTAAACAGGGATTGATTTCTACCATACTGCAATCGCTTTGGACATAAGTTTTATACACCGCGTTAAGAAATTTTGTCATATCCTTAAATGCAGCTCCTGAGAGACCCAAGTTAAATGCCATTTTTCTTAGCTGGTATCCTTGTAATCCTTGTTGTGGATCAATAAATTCTTTATGCACAAGATGTGGCGTGCTTTCTGCAACTTCTTCAATATCCATACCTCCTTCTGTGGAGTATATAAATACGTTCTTACCTGTATTTCTATCTAGGAGTATGGAGACGTAAAATTCTTTTGTTTCACTCTCCCCAGGATAGTATACATCCTGCGCTACTAGCACTTTGCGAACAAGTTTGCCATTGGGACCAGTTTGTCTGTTGGTTATCGTCATACCTAAAATATCACTAGCTATTGTATTTACATCGGCTAAGTTCTTAGCTAATTTTACTCCACCAGCTTTCCCTCTTCCACCAGCGTGCACTTGAGCTTTAATTACATGCCAAGAAGTCCCAGTCTCCTCAGTTAGTTTTTTAGCAGCTTCGACAGCACCTTCAGGGCTTTCTACCATAATACCTTCTTGTATTTTGGCGCCAAATTTTTTCATTAACTCTTTCGCTTGATATTCGTGTAAATTCATGAGAATATATCGTTTTAAA
>TARA_B110000459_G_scaffold34460_1_pt1 | contig 19057 bp, 16 predicted proteins | sample TARA_B110000459 | Tara Oceans TARA_B110000459 (sample SAMEA4398296) | marine metagenome | biome: Polar Biome; feature: [SRF] surface water layer (ENVO:00010504); material: water (ENVO:00002006), including particulate matter (ENVO:01000060) such as... | depth 5 m | reverse complement strand
AAGAAGTTGTTGCCTCAAAGGCTCCTCACAATGAGATTATTGAAAAGATAGATATCGGCGGGATTTCTCTTATTAGAGCTGCGGCTAAAAACTATACTGATGTGGTTGTGGTTTCTTCAACAAACCAGTATTCTGCATTCTTAGAAACACTAAAGGAGCAAGACGGTGCTTTTAACCTTGAACAAAGGAGATCCTACGCTACGGCCTCTTTTCAAATATCTTCACATTACGATACCTCTATTTTCAATTACTTTTCCGGTGACTCCTCGGAGGTTTTAAAAATCAGCAATACCCAGAAAAGATCCTTGAGATATGGAGAAAATCCACACCAAAAAGGGATGTTTTTCGGTGACTTTGATGCGGTTTTCAACCAGCTTCATGGAAAAGAGCTCTCGTACAACAATTTATTAGATATTGATGCTGCAACGAGCTTGATGGGTGAGTTTTTAGAAGACGGGCCCACTTTTGCTATTATGAAGCATAACAATGCTTGTGGTTTAAGTACAAGGGCAACAATAGTTGAAGCCTACAAGTCCGCTTTAGCAGCAGATCCGGTAAGCGCCTTTGGTGGTGTTCTTATTTCAAACACACCTATCGACTTGGCAACAGCCGAGCTTATAAGCACGTTGTTTTGCGAGGTGCTAATCGCCCCTTCTTTCGATGCTGATGGCCTTGAAATTCTTCAACAAAAGAAAAATAGAATTTTACTAGAGTCTAAACCTATCGAATCAAACAAGCAAACCGTAAGGTCTGTTTTAAATGGTTACCTCGTTCAAGATAAAGATCTAGCAATCGAAAATGAAGCATCACTTCGAAATGAAACGGTTCTTTCTCCCTCAGAAAACGAGATAAAAGATCTTCTTTTTGCAAATAAAATCTCAAAGCATACCAAATCAAATACAATTGTTTTAGCAAAAAACCTTCAGCTCTTCGCTAGCGGGACCGGTCAAACATCTCGAGTTGATGCCTTAAGACAGGCAATACACAAAGCTAAATCATTTGAATTTGACCTCAAAGGCGCGGTCATGGCGAGCGATGCCTTTTTCCCGTTTCCTGATTGCGTTGAAATTGCGCACAACGAAGGGGTTGATACGGTAATACAACCTGGAGGCTCTATTAAAGACCCGCTCTCTATTAAATATTGTAATGACAATAATATGAAAATGGTTTTTACAGGTATTCGTCATTTCAAACATTAACTTTAGTATATTTGAATGAGCATTCTTTTTAAATAAGGAATCTCTCTATTTACTAGTAAATAAGGAATCGTTAATATGGGTATTTTTAGCTTTTTAACACAGGAGATTGCGATTGATTTAGGCACCGCAAACACACTCATTATATGGAATGATAAGGTCGTTGTCGATGAACCCTCTATTGTTGCTAAAGACATTCAATCCGGAAAAATTGTTGCTATCGGTAAAAAGGCGCAACAAATGCACGGTAAAACCCACAAGCTCATTGAAACAGTAAGACCGCTTAAGGATGGCGTTATTGCCGATTTCCAAAGTGCGGAACAGATGATTCGAGGAATGATTAAAATGATCAATTCTGGGAGAAGCCTTTTTAACCCAACCCTTCGCATGGTGATTTGCATCCCTTCTGGGATTACAGAGGTTGAAAAAAGAGCTGTTCGTGACTCTGCAGAGCATGCTGGAGCAAAAGAGGTTTATCTTATACACGAACCTATGGCTGCAGCAATTGGTATTGGTATTGATGTTGAAGAACCGATGGGAAATATGATCATTGACATCGGTGGAGGGACTTCAGAAATTGCTGTGATCGCTCTTGGTGGAATTGTTTGTGACAAATCAATTCGAATCGCTGGTGATGATTTCACAAATGACATTGAAGAATATATGAGGCGACAGCACAATATTCTTGTTGGGGAAAGAACTGCTGAACAAATTAAAATTGAAGTTGGTGCTGCGATTCCCGAGCTCGCTGAGCCGCCAGAGCAATACGCAGTTAGAGGTAGAGACCTAATGACGGGTATCCCAAAAGAAATATTGGTTTCGTATACAGAAATATCATACGCCTTAGATAAAACAATTTCAAAAATTGAAGAAGCAATTTTAAGCGCGCTAGAAATGACTCCTCCAGAATTATCTGCAGATATCTATAAAACTGGAATATATCTTGCTGGGGGAGGATCTATGCTCCGTGGATTGGATGATAGAATATCAGCCAAAACAAAGCTTCCTGTTCATATTGCGGAAGACCCTCTAAGGGCAGTGGCTCGAGGAACAAGTATCGCCCTTAAAAACATTGACAAGTACCAGTTCTTAATCAAGGATTAATCTTATTGTTTTTTATAAAGTGTAAGCGCTATTCTTAGGTACTTTCTTATCTTTGAACATGCAGAATTTAATAGCCTTTGTTAGACGGTTACGTTTCCTTATCGTTTTTCTGTTTTTTCAATTTTTCGTACTCTCTTTGTACGTTACTTATATGTCAACCCCAAGAAGCAGCTACTTTACAACAGCCTCTTTTATTTCAGGAAGCTTGTTTGAAATACGGCATTCTATATCCCAACACTTTCAGCTAGAGGAAAACAATGAACACCTTCAAAAAGAGAACATTGATTTAAGAAAAAGCTCTTCCTTGTTTCTATACAATACCAGCCATTCGGCGTTACATACCGCTGACACTATTTATGACCAGCAGTATGACTATATAGCAGGTACAATTATTAATTCAACAACAACCAAAAGAAATAATTTTTTCACTATAAATATTGGAGAAATTCAGGGGGTAGAAAAAGGAATGGGTGTCTTTTCTAGCAACGGCGTCGTAGGGATTATTCACAATACGAGCGAGCATTTCAGTGTTGTTAAAAGTGTGCTTACAAAAAACATCAATATCGATGTTCTCCTCACGGAAGTTGGGGCATCTGGAATGTTAAAATGGGATGGTGAAGACTCCAATGTCGGCAAAGTCACCGGTATTAGTAACGACATTGATATTCCCAATGGATGTAAAGTCATTACGCGGGGAGGAAGCGGTATTTTTCCTAAAGGCATTGATGTCGGTTTTGTTAAAGGGGTTAAGACGATAGAAGGCGAGGCCTCTTGGCATATTGACATCTCATTTTCCCAATCGTATGCGTCTATAGAAAATATTTATATCGTTAAGAATTTATTCTTAACTGAATTTAATAATATTCAAAACTAAGAAATGCCACAACCCCAAGTTTACTTCCTGCGGCTTCTCTTGTTTGTTTTCTTACAAGCCTTTATTTTCAATATGCTTGAGATTAGTCCTCTGATTCATATAATGATTACGCCCTTATATATTTTCCTGCTCCCTTTCGATCGATCAGTGATTAGCCTGCTGGTTATTGCATTGATTTTAGGGCTCGGTGTGGATGCCGCATCCAATACTTTTGGGCTACACACTTCTGCACTATTGCTCGTTGCCTACCTCAGGCCTTTTGTGTTTAGGGTATTTTCTCCTCGAGATGGGTATGACCCCATAAAGACGCCATCCATATTTGACATGGGGAACCGATGGTTTATTTCTACCTTTTCAATCCTTCTCATTATTCACCATCTGTGGTTTTTTATTTTAGAAGCCTTTTCATTTAATGAAGCTATTTTGGTTCTTGAAAAAACCATTTTGAGCACTCTCATTTCATTTGTAGTTTGTGTGATACTACAAACCATCTTTATAAAACGAACCTGATCTTTGAATATAGAAAACAGAAGATATGTAATTATTGCCTTTATTTTAACTGTAGGGGCAATGTATATATTACGGCTTTTTTATATGCAAGTCGTTGATGATTCTTGGAGCAATCGAGCACATCAAATTAGTGAAAAAAGAAGAGAAATAACACCTCCAAGAGCAGTCATCTTTGACCGCAATAAAACCAAAATTGTCTCCAATAAAACCTACTTTAACCTCATGGTCATTGAAGATAAAATGGGAGAAGACTTCGATACCATTGGTTTTTCAAAACTCATTGGTTGGACTACTGAAGAAATTCATGAACGTTTCGCTCAAATCGTTAAAGGAGAAGGTATTTATTACAACAAACACAACAATACTCGGATTTCAAATTACCAAAGAATTAGGCCCTACCCATTTCTTAAAGAGCTTACTAAAGATGAAATGGCAAAAATAGCGCCTTATTTAGACACCTATCCTGGGTTTTATGAAGAAGAAACAAGCATGCGCTATTACCCCTTCCCAAATGCCGCGAATATTCTTGGCTACCTCTCGGAGGTCAACGCAAGGGAGGTGAAAGCGGATAAGTTTTACAAGCCAAGCTATAATATTGGACGTGCAGGAATTGAGCGCTATTATGAAAAGGAACTCAGGGGTTTAAAAGGAGTTCATTATGTGGTTCGCTCAGCGCTTAACAATGATGTGAAGAAATATGAAAATGGCGTTTTTGATACAGTAGCACTTCAGGCGGAGCCTATCCAGCTTGGTCTGGATATCAATTTACAAGCCTATGGAGAAAAGCTAATGCAAAATAAAAAAGGCTGTATTGTTGCTATAGAACCATCAAGTGGAGAAATTCTTTCAATGATATCTGCCCCATCCTTTGATCCCAACTTACTCGTTGGAAGAAAAAACGTGAGTTTGAATTATCCTCAGCTTTTAAAAGATGAAGGCAAGCCTTTATTCCCAAGACCAACGCAGGCAGAATACCCGCCAGGATCAATTTTCAAATTGGTTCAAGGTCTCATTGGCCTACAAGAAGGTGTCCTTACTCCGAATACAGGGTTTGCATGTAATAAATCCCTCGTTGGTTGTCACAACCACCCAAGCCCAAATACAATGGGAAAAGCGATTCAGTTTTCTTGCAACCCTTATTTTTATTATGCCGTCAAAAAAATCATCCAACAAGGAAAAGAAGACAATATTTATAAAGATTCAGAAAAGGGATTAGATCTATGGTATGAATATATGCAGAGCTTTGGCTTTGGGAAAAAACTTAATAGTGACCTAACGGGACTTCGCGCCGGCCTCATACCTAATTCAGCTTACTATGATAGATGGTATGGCAAACATCGTTGGGCATTTTCTACGATACGTTCTATTTCCATAGGTCAAGGAGAGGTAAAGCTTACGCCTTTACATATGGCGAATCTTGCAGCAATTATGGCCAATAGAGGGTGGTATTACGACCCTCATTTTGCTAAAAAAATTGGCAATAAGCCTCTGTCGCATTTTCCAAAACGAAAAACGATGGTGGAGTCAAAACATTTTGAATCTATTATTTCAGGTATGTGGCGCGTGGTAAATGATAATGCGGGAACAGCAAGAAGAGCAGAAATAGAAGGGATTGACGTATGTGGTAAAACAGGGACGGTCCAAAACCCGCATGGGAAAGACCATTCTGTTTTTATTGCTTTCGCCCCTATGGATAACCCAAAAATAGCCATTGCGGTTATCGTAGAGAATTCTGGTTTTGGAGGCACTTGGGCAGCGCCAATCGCAAGTTTAATGATCGAAAAATATTTACTAAAAGAATGCAAGAGCACCGCTAAAGAGTCTCGTATTTTAAAAGCAGTTCTATTAGAACCTTAAGATGAGAAAAAGTAAATCACTTATTAATAGTTTGGATTGGCCTTTATTTATTGGCTTTATTTCACTCATCTCTTTTGGTTTGGTAACGATTTATTCTGTTGCCTTTAACGAAGACCACCCAAGCCTTTTTAGCTTTTCCGAAAAATATGGAAAGCAGGTCATGTGGATTGTAATTGCCTTATTTCTAGGGATTATGGTTTTTCTAATTGATTCAGATATTTACAAAAAGTTTGCCTTGCCTATCTATCTTGCTACACTCTCCTTGCTCGTTGTTGTTTTATTTATGCCACCAATTAATGGGGCAAGGGCCTGGCTAGGTGTTGGAAGTATGGGAATACAACCAGCTGAATTTGCCAAAATATCTACCGCGCTGCTCCTTGCCAAATACGTGAGCTCCCTAAACATGAAGCAATTAAGCTCTAAAAATGTGTTCTTAGCCTTACTCATTCTGATCCTACCTATGGTACTCATTTTAATGCAACCCGATGCAGGTACTTTCGTGGTGTTTACAGCCTTTTTCTTTGTCTTATATAGAGAGGGCCTCACCTTCGACCCCTTTCTTTTAAAGTTTGTGAACCTCATACCAAAAGTGAGGTTTAAACAAACCTGGGTTGGCAGTCACTTTATACCCATCTTATTTGTCTTTGTGTTTTTATCCATCATCACCTTGTTGTTTGGCGAAAGAAACATCCCCTTAATCCCCGGTCTTAACCTCTATGGATCGGTAGGTATTATTTCGAGCCTCTTTGTAATAGCTGCTATTGGAAGCTTTTTTGTGCAAAAGTTTGGTTTAAAAAGAGCACGTTCCAAAGCGCAATTTGTTATTATTTTAAGTTTTATTTTAGGGAGTCTAATTTCACTAACCGTAGAAAAATCCTTTGGTAGCTTGGCGCCACATCAAAAAGATAGAATAGAGCTTTTTCTTGGTTTAAAAGAAGACCCTAATGGGAAGGACTATAACCGAAACAGAGCTATGGCAGCCGTAGGTTCAGGTGGGCTTTTCGGAAAGGGTTATAAAAACGCCTCTGTATCAAGTGTTAAAACCAACCATGTTCCTGAAAGCGAAACGGACTTTATATTTTGTCCATTTGCCGAAGAATGGGGGTTTGTTGGAAGTCTATTCCTCGTCGTTCTTTATTTGTTTATTATCGTTCGTGTTTTTATTATTGCAGAGCGCCAGCGGTCACAATTCAATCGCATTTATGCTTATTCCGTGGGGATGTTTTTTTTCTATCATTTCGCCGTCAACATAGGGATGAATATTGGTTTTGCACCTGTGATTGGAATCCCGCTGCCTTTTTTTAGCTATGGAGGTTCGTCGATGCTTTCGTTTTCAATAATGGTATTTATATTACTAAAATTAGACAGTCAAAGAAGACACGTCCTTAGATAAAAGATAAATTGTAATTTTAACAGATGAACGAGGAAAAAAGGAACATTACTAAAACTGAAAAACGTATTCTTTACGTTTTCTTTTGGGTGCTCGGTCTTTTCCCTTTAATGGTCATTTCATCCTTATACCTCTTGCAGTCAGAGGATGATTTACCGCCCGTTTCAATGCTGGCCAACCCGCCTGAATTGCTTGCGTCTAACATTCTTGCAAATTCTGCCAATGGAGACAATGTGATCATTGGGAAGTTTTGGCAAGTCAATAGATCCAGTGTCCCTTATTCTGAAATCTCCCCTTTTGTTGTAGATGCACTTATTGCTACTGAAGACGAGCGGTTCATGGAGCATTCAGGGATTGATTTTCGGGCACTAATGAGGTCTGTGTCCTCTATGGGTAGTTCTGGTGGCGCCTCTACGATTCCTCAACAGCTTGCAAAGCTTCTGTTTACACTGCAAAAAAGATCTCAAGACAAAGACGAAATAAAATCCACAACTGCAAATATTCTTGGAAAGTTTGGACGGGTAAATGAGAAGGCACAAGAACATATTATTGCGACAAGGTTGGAGCAAACCTATACCAAAAAGGAAATTATTACAATGTATTTGAATCAGTTCGACTACCTGTATAATGCGGTCGGTATCGAAAATGCTGCGAAGGTGTATTTTAATAAAAAAGCAATAGATTTATCAAAAACAGAGGCAGCAACACTGGTTGGTATGTGTAAGAACCCTGGATTGTATAACCCTCATTCCTATTCAACTAGAAATTATGCCCGAAGGCTATCTGTCAGAAATAACATAAAAATTGAGGACGTTAAACAAATTGACATCAATGAAGCCCGATCTAAAGATTCTTTAAGGGCAATCAGTAGAAGAAATCAGGTCCTTTTCCAATGGCTAAGAAATAGCGAAAGTAATAACCCTGTTCTTAATTATAAATTAAGTCGAAATGAATATGACTCATTAAAAGGAACGCCGATTATTATCGATTACACAACTGTCGATCATAAAGAAGGATTAGCTCCTTATTTCAGAGAAAGCTTGAGGCAAGAGGTTAGTGAATTACTAAAACAAAAAAATAAAGATGGGGAATACCAATTTGCCAAAAAAGATGGCACGCCTTATAACATCTATAGGGATGGTCTTAAGATTTACACAACACTAAACACCTCTCTTCAACAAAAAGCAGAAGCCGCTGTGGTCAAGCACTTAAGCGGAGTAGATCCTTTAAACAAGTCGGCTAAAGACGTTCCTTCACTTCAGCAAAAGTTTGACAGAAACAACAAGGGGCTTCGTCGTTTCCCTTTCTCCAATACACTAAGTAAAGAAACTGTCAATTCAATTTTGAACAGAGCAAAACGGGGAAGCGCAAGATACAGAGCAATGAAACGCGCTGGGTATAGTACGTCTGAAATTGATAATGCTTTCACGAGGCCTATTTCTATGAATGTTTTCAGTTGGAAAGGCGAGATTGACACCCTGATGACCCCTCTCGATTCGATTAAGTATTACAAATCGTTTTTACATACGGGTTTGATTTCTATTGACCCTAAAACGGGTTTTGTAAAAGCATGGGTGGGAGGAGCTAATTTCAAACACTTCTCCTATGACCACGCCCGCCAAGGTAAGCGCCAGGTTGGTTCTACAATTAAACCATTTGTGTATGCAACTGCTTTGTCCATGAAGGTTGTTTATCCGTGTACGGAGTTTACAGAAGAAGAGCACTGTGTGGATATTGTAGATGAAAACAATATATTGATAAAGAAGTACTGCCCTGGGGGTGATGCGGCTGAAACGGTTAGCCTTGGTATTTCAAAGTCATCGAATCCGACAACAGCGGCAGTTATGGGAAGAATGGGGCGCTTCAATTCTTTTCTAAAAACGGGAGGACCATTTCAAATAGATAAGCTTTTAAGAAAAATGAACATCTTCTTAAGACCTGAGGACCTTGTGCCAGCGATGTGTTTAGGGAGTATGGATCTTTCATTATATGACCTTGTTTCGGCGCAATGTGTCTTTGTAAACAAAGGCGTATATAATAAACCAACGACAATCATTCGAATCGAAGATAGAAATGGAAAAAGAATCTATGAGGCGCGACAAGAACGAGAAAAGGTAATGAGTCCAACCGTTGCTCATGAAATCCTTAAAATGATGCTCGGAGTCGTTCAAGGAGGAACAGGTTCTAGCCTAAGAGGAACTTGGAAGCCCTGGGGGGGCGTAACGGCGCAAACTGCAGGTAAAACGGGAACAACTCAAAATAACTCTGACGGTTGGTTTATGGGGCTTACCCCAGACCTTGTAACAGGTGTTTGGGTAGGCGCTGAAGACCGGTCCGTTCGCTTTAAGACCATGCAATGGGGACAAGGTGCTCGTATGGCTTTACCTATATATGGGTATTATATGCAAAAAGTATATGCTGATAGTAAATTAAACTTTTCTATCGAGGACTTTACCGTACCGAAGAATTACAACCCCGAAGAATTCAAATGTGAACAAAATACCACTCCAGGAAACAACGGTTTAAGTGGTGAAGAACCTGATTTTTAAAATATGAATAAACAAGTAGAAAACGTTCAAGAGGCCTTAAAAGGACTCGACAACGGAATGACACTAATGCTCGGGGGATTTGGCCTCTGTGGGATCCCTGAAAACTCAATTAATGAAATCGTAAAGCTAGGGACAACCAATCTAACATGCATCAGTAACAACGCTGGAGTTGATGATTTTGGACTGGGATTACTACTACAAAACCATCAAGTCAAAAAAATGATTAGCTCCTATGTGGGAGAAAACGACGAGTTTGAAAGGCAAATGCTTTCAGGGGAGCTTGAGGTTGATCTTATTCCACAAGGAAGCCTTGCCGAAAGGTGTCGGGCTGGTGGTGCTGGGATACCTGCATTTTTCACTCCTGCCGGTTATGGTACCGAGGTTGCAGAAGGAAAAGAGGTTCGGGTTTTTAACGGCAAACCACATATTTTAGAAAATGCACTTCATGCTGACTTTGCAATTGTGAAAGCTTGGAAGGGAGATACGGAAGGGAATTTAATTTATAAGGCAACTGCTAGAAACTTCAACCCAATGATGGCGATGGCAGGAAAGATAACTATTGCCGAGGTAGAAGAGCTTGTTCCTGCGGGGTCTCTCGATCCTAATGAAATTCATACCCCAGGTATTTTTATCCAACGGGTTTTTCAAGGAGAGAAGTTTGAAAAGAGAATAGAACAACGAACGACAAGAAGCAAATAACATGGCATTAGATAAAAGCGGTATCGCACAAAGAATTGCGCAGGAGCTTAGGGACGGCTGGTACGTCAATTTAGGGATTGGTATTCCGACTCTTGTTGCAAACTATATCCCAAAAGGAATAGAAGTAGAATTTCAATCCGAAAATGGCGTACTAGGAATGGGGGCTTTTCCTTTTGAAGGAGAAGAAGATGCAGACCTAATTAACGCTGGGAAACAAACAATTACCACCATGCAGGGAGCTTCCTTTTTTGACTCTGCAACATCTTTTGCAATGATTAGAGGGCAGCATGTTCAGCTCACCGTATTGGGCGCCATGGAGGTCTCAGAAAATGGAGACATTGCCAACTGGAAAATCCCTGGTAAAATGGTAAAAGGAATGGGTGGCGCTATGGACCTAGTGGCTTCTGCAGACAATATTATCGTTGCAATGATGCACAGTAATAGAGCCGGTGCATCTAAGCTTTTGAAAGCATGTTCCCTGCCGTTAACAGGTGTTGCTTGTGTTAAAAAAGTGGTTACGGAGCTTGCTGTTCTTGAAATAAAAGATGGTGCATTTCATCTTATTGAAAGAGCTCCAGGAGTGAGTGTCGAAGAAATCCAATCTAAAACCTTAGGGAAACTTATTATAAATGGAGAAGTTCCAGAAATGAACCTTTAATTTTCATGATCACATTAGAACATAAATATAAAGTTACACTTGAGGCCGCAGTTGAAGCCTCGAAAATAATTATGGAGGTCTATGAGAATGATTTTGACACCATCATAAAAGACGACGGCTCACCGCTGACAAAAGCTGATTTGGCATCGACAAAAATCATTCACAAACACCTTGAACCATTGAACATTCCGATTACTGGGGAAGAAACCGATAAGCTCCCTTTTTCGGAAAGGAAAACCTGGAAAGAATGCTGGTGCGTGGACCCTTTAGATGGTACCAAAGAGTTTATCAAAAAAAATGGGGAATTTGCTGTAAATATAGCGTTACTTAGAGATGGGAAAGCCGTTTTTGGTCTCATCGCTTCTCCTGTTCAAAAAATCATGTACGTTGGTGGTTCAGAAACAGGGGTCTATAAAATCGCCTTCAAGGATATTTATTTTTCAGAAAACTGGGAAGCCCTTTCTGCACCTGTTCAGGTAAATGACCCAATGGTAATGACTTGCTCTAGAAGCCATCACTCAAGCGCTGTTTTAAACTTCATCAACGAGCTTAAAAAAATATCACCAACCATTGAATTTGCTAAAAAAGGCTCCTCCTTAAAGTTCTTTGACCTTGCAAGTGGTACTGCGGATGCTTACCCAAGATTTGCGCCTACCATGGAATGGGATATTGCTGCTGGCCAAGCCATATTAGAAGCCTTAGGGGGCTCTGTTGTTCGCGCCGATACTGGTGTTCCATTAAACTATAACAAAGAAAACCTGACCAATCCTTATTTCATAGCCAAAACAAAACCACTATTAGCTTTGTCTTGATGAAAAAAATTGCATTCTTGTTTATATTGCTGTTTGCTTTTTCGACGCAAGCACAAGAATCTTTGTCGGTCAACTCCTTTTTTAGAGACCAAGAACAAAAACCTAGTTTCGATAGGAATAAAGAGGGTGCTAGGTCAAAAACATCCGTATTAAAAGACTCCAATAAGTTCTCCTTTGCTGAAAAATTTAAAAGGGCTTTTTTAGACCAATATCTTTTTGAGATTCATGAAAAAAATGTCAATCTATATATCTCTCCCGTTGTTAATTTTCAACTTGGACAAAACTGGCTGGATTCAGATGGCCCATCTTTATTCCAAAACACAAGAGGTCTTTATGTAAAAGGTGAGCTTTTAAAAAACTTCTCCTTTTGTAGCGCATTTGTAGAAAATCAGGCTCGATTCAGTGACTATGAAACAAGCTTCATCGCCAACCATGGGGAGTTCTATCCAAATGCAGCCACACAGCAGCAAAATGGTGTCGTATCAGGAAGCGGTCGTACAAAGCCTTTTAAAGATGATGGATTTGATTATGCTTTTGCCATAGGGTCCTTTCTTTATAAACCCCTTAAAACCCTTGAAATAAGGGCCGGAAATGCCCCTGCTTTTGTAGGGTCAGGATACCGATCACTAATCCTATCAGACAACAGCTATCAAGCTCCAAGTATAGATGTCAAATATTCATTTCTAAAAAAATGGAGCTATGGCCTGAGAAGAACACGCCTCTTTAACTTGATTCGTAAAAACGCATACGCTACCGTTGAAGGTTATTATCAGCCTAAGGCATCCGCTTTACACTATTTAACTTGTGACATCAATGCTAAAATAACCATAGGATTCTTTGAAAATACGATATGGTCCATGGGAGACACAGTTACGGAAAAACCAAATGGGCTGTATTACGCACCTATCCCGTTTCTTGGCTTAACACAATCAGAAAATTTCTCGCTTTATGGTTTTGACGCTACTGAGTCTGTTGGGGAAAAAGTACGCTTTTATCAGCAATTTGTTTTGTCTGGTTTTGAACCACAAAATATGGGCTTCCAACTTGGTGTGCGCTTTTATGACCTTCTTCCTAACTCAATGCTCCAGGTCGAATACAATAAAGTCGGGTCCAACCTTTATGATGGAGCGACCCCTAATATGAGCTATACGCATTACAATCTGCCTTTGGCGCATCCAAAAGGACAAGGTTTTGACGAACTCGTCATTCGGGCAAATGTTTCAATGAATCGTTTTTATGGGGAAAGTAAAACGGTTTGTTATTGGCTTAAAAATTATAAGGAACGCGGCCTTCTTCCGATGGATCATGAAAGTCCCGCGATTGAAGACATGATTATCCACCAGCAATTTGAATTAGGGTACCGCATCAACCCTAAGATCAACTTTTGCTTGTTTGGCAGAGCTGTTCTTCGTGTTTCTGATATTGACCCCACACAATTACTGCTCCATATAGGATTAAATACGAACCTTTTTAATAGCTACAATGATTATTAAAAAACCCCTTCTATTTGTTTTTATAGCCCTCTCTTTTAGCGCCTGGAACCAAAACGATGTGGGTTATTTAAATGGTGCTTTTGTTACAGCTTCTACATTAACAAATGAAGGTCCTGCAGATAGTACATTGTCAAATAATAAGGGGCATACAGACCTGAGAATTGGTCTGCGCCTCAAAAACACAAGTTTTGGATTCAGTCTATTTAAGGCTTCTCCAAAAAACATAAACCTAATTCCCTTAATTGACCTTGGTGCTCAATATAATGATGGTGTTCAGCATAGAAATGGCATAGGCTTTCTTATTGAGGCGCGACCTATTAAAAAAAGCTACATGCGCATCGGTGGGCTCGTTGATGTTTCCAATTCTACGTTACTGAACCCGGGGAATATAAACGTTTCTGATCTCGGTAAATCACAAGAGCTATGGTTTTTACCTATGACAAGGTTAGCCTATACACCGAATGAAGTCTTTTCTTTTCAGGTGGGTTATGATAAAAACTTTATAGGAGATGGACGTCGCTCTTTGTTTTTGAGCGACTATGGAAAACCAATGCCATTTGGACAAATAAGGGCTCAATTTTGGAACATGGAGTACAGTGTGAATTATCAGTTTTTATCCGAAAACTTCAATGGCCAAAGACAATCAAAGCATGTAACAAGCCATTATTTAAGCTGGGACATCCTTCCGTGGTTGAACCTTGGAGTTTTTGAGGCCGTCGTTTTTCAACCTAAAGACACTTTGCTCAATCGAGGGTATGACGTCGAATACCTTAACCCTTTTATTTTTTACAGGCCGCAAGAGTATTCCATGGGCTCCTCAGACAACGTGGTCATTGGGGCAGCGCTAAAAGCGACCTTAAAAAAGATAACCCTCTATTCACAAATTGTATTGGATGAGTTTTTACTTTCTGAAATACGTGCAAGAAGCGGCTGGTGGGCAAATAAATTTGGTTTACAGGTCGGAATCTCTGGTTCTTTAGATTTAGGGCTCTCATTTCTAACATATCGCATAGAAGGGAACATGGTCAGACCCTACACCTTTTCCCATCTAACACCACTTCAAGTTTATGGGCACCTAGGAGCACCGCTTGCACATCCTTATGGCAGTAACTTTTCGGAATTGCTAACTGAGATAAATTGGAAAAAACGGGTAGATGGCAAGCTAAAGCTGAAGCTGATTGCTTCATTTGGGTTTCAAGGCTTTGATTTAAATGACCTAAATTACGGTTCTGATATCTACCAAAGTTATATCAACCGACCCAATGATTTTGGGAATTTCATCGGTCAGGGATTAAAACAGACCTTTTTCAGGACAAATACGCGGGCTTCCTATCACCTTTCAAATAAGGGAAATATACATGCCTTTGCAGAGCTGCAAGCACAGTACATCGAAATGGGTGGTTTTAAAAATTTGAGCTTCTTACCGATGATTGGAATTCGGTCGTATTTATGGAATGATTATAGAAACTATTGAGATGAGCGGAGATCAAAAAAACAATCCCTTACACGGCGTAAAATTGACAGATATTTTAGAAGATCTGGTTGAAGAATATGGTTGGGAAGAACTCGGATACAGAATCGACATTCGGTGCTTCAATTATGATCCATCTATAAAGTCGAGCTTGAAGTTTTTAAGACGCACACCTTGGGCTCGAGAAAAAGTAGAACGCTTATATTTAAAAACGTTTTAGCAATGCGTAGAAAGAAATCGAATCAATCAAAAATTGCAACTGGAATTGTCCTGGTTTGTATATTCGGGGGCTTTTATTTGTTTTCCTCAAAACCGGAAGTAATCAAAAGGGGGGTTAAAAAAACAATCAATTACACGAAACTTAAGGTTTCAGGTTCTTATAGCTCTCGACTAAAAGACAAGATGCCAACGTATATTAAAACGGTTGAACGCACCGGGATCACTCCCTGTCGCAATGCCAAAGATATAGAAACCCGAAGGGACTTATATAAAATAGAAGAAGGCCGATACTACACGATAGATCGCTTAGACTACAGCCATGCTTACCTTTCTGAAAAAGGGAAGGCCTTGTTAGGGCATATCGAAGATGGCTTCGGAGAAAAACTGGCTTCAACAGACCTTCACGATTCTCGGTTTATTTTAACTTCTTTGACCAGAACAAAAGAAAATGTTCAGCGCCTTAGAAGGAATAACGGAAATGCAAGTGACCGCAGTGCTCATATGTATGGTGGGTGTTTTGACATTACCTATACTCGATTCAAAAATGATATCAAAAAGCTCACCGCTAATGATGTTTATAGGCTCAAAGAAACTCTTGCTCAAGTCATATTCGAACTCAAAGAAAACGGAAAATGCTGGGCGGTGACAGAGAAAAAACAGCCTTGTTTTCACGTTGTTTCTCGATAAAAAATCGATTTTTTTTTAGGCTGCTAAAGCTAAATGTATTCGAATCAGTCTGTAAAAATCAAATCAATATAAGGTACGGCATCGTCCAGTAAGGAAACTCCTCCAGGGTTGGACGCTTGGTAAAAGTTTGCACTTGTTATAGTCATTATACCATCTGTAAATCGAAAATTCATTTCACTTTTACGCGCAATTCTACCAATGATATTACCAAACTGTCCATTGGCATCACTTAATAAGATAGTTCTTCTTAAAGTGTATGAGGTTCCTAACTGTAAATTAGTCGTTGATACTGGGTTTACGTAGGAAGTTTCCGATGCGGAAAAAATGTGATTGCCAGAATAAACAGCTACGTTATTTGTATTGTCAATTATTTCTATCAAATAAAGCGCCGTAGAAATCGCGGGCTGACTTTGGTAACCAATTTCACAGACTTCCTTATCCTCTGACAACACAAACGAATATTCATAAATTTCTGCATCGATGAAGACATCATCCGTATGCCCATTCAAAATCATATTTTAAAAAACTGTTGTAAAGAAAGATGACGAGTGGTCACAATCTGTGATATGGTCATCAGGGTCGCAAGAAGCGATGAATGACCAAAGTCCTAAATAAATAAATACAAAATAAATTCTATGACTAGTCATCTTCAAAAAACATTTCCCTATTGTAGATATTGCCTCAAGAGAACATAAGGCCCAAGAAGCGGACAAGCAATCCTCTATAATCGTTACAATTCATTATCTTGTTTAAAAATATTTATGTTAAAATCAATTCTCATTTTCTCTTCAATTATTGTTTTGTGTGTCAATCAAACTTTCTGGAGTCAATCTATAAGCGTCGGACCTTATCTGCAAGATGCCCATCCTACGGCAATGACTTTTATGTGGGAGACAAACAGCATTGACGAGAGTATTATTGAATGGGGAGCTACAAATAATCTTGGGTCTATGTCCATCGGTACTTTTGTTACGGGTAGCGGTTTATCACGTGTGCACACAGTCGTATTAGAGGGTTTAAATCCAGATACACGTTATTTCTACCGGATAAGTACAGATGATGTTCAAAGCCCTGTTTTCGACTTTATCACCCCTCCCTTACCCGGAAGTGAAAAAAACTTTAATGTTATTTCCATGAGTGATATGCAACAAGACGGATCACACCCTGAGGTCTTTAGCGACATCATCAATAATGAATTAATCCCATTTGTAAATGACAGGTATGGGAATGATTTAGCTACAGATATTGGTTATGTTTTTATTCCTGGAGACCTCGTTTCCGTTGGCGGTAATTATCCCTCTTGGAAGAGCTCCTTTTTTGATCCCGCACAGGCCCTGTTTCAGCATGTTCCTGTGTATCCTGTTGCTGGAAATCACGAACAAAATTCTGCCAACTATTTCAGGTATTTCAATTTGCCTGAAAATGGAACAAATCAAAGTGACTATATAGAGCATTGGTACTACAAAGATTATTCTAATGTGCGGCTTATTGGCCTTGAATCAAATAATGGTTACCGCATTCAGGAGCAGCTTGATTGGTTGCAATCTGTGCTCAATGATGCTTGCGCAAATGAAGATATAGATTTTGTGTTTGCACAGCTTCACCACCCCCATCATTCAGAATTGTGGATCGCCGGCAATACCGATTATACGGGCGATGTCATAGAGAAGCTTGAAACTTTTTCGTCAGGATGCGGAAAGCCTAGTGTTCATTTCTTTGGTCATACACATGGTTATTCAAGAGGCCAAAGTCGCGACCACCAGCACCTGATGGTCAACGTCGCCTCTGCAGGTGGTGCCATAGACAACTGGGGTGAATACGCACAGCAGGACTATAAAGAATATTCAAAAAGTACAGATGATTACGGCTTTGTACTCGTAGAGGTTGAAGCAGGTGAAAACCCTCAGTTTTTGTTGTCTCGCGTGAGTCATGGAAGTTTTGAAAATGGCCTTGTAAACGCTGAGATTAGAGACACCATCAGGGTGATGAAAAACAACACACCTCCCGACCAACCCATTGGCCTGTTTCCAAATGAAGGTGACGCCCTGCGACCGGATTGCATTACATTTTTAGGTTCTAATTTCAACGATACAAACGGTGGTGTTCAAGGTGCTGTTCATTGGCAAGTCTCCACCGATCCTGGTTTTTTTAGTTTGGTCTATGACGATTGGTTTCAGCATGAAAACTGGTACTTCGATGAAGACCTTGAGGCAGGAATTAGTATGGTAGAAAAAGAAATATCTCTGCTAGATGAAAACTCAAATTATTATTGGAGGGTCCGATACCGAGACAGAAACTTAAGCTGGAGCGATTGGTCAGATGGTATATCCTTTCAAACGACAGAATCTACGCTATCCGAAAACCTATTGCTTAATCCTGGAGCAGAAGAGGGAACAGTAAATTGGACGCAAGTAAGCGGCTCCTTTGAAGCTATTATGAGCGGAGAATGTGCAGGTAACAATTCCCATTCTGGAAACTTCCTATATGCTGTTGGAGGGGTCTGTGATCCTAATGCCTATGGTGAGGGGTACCAAGAGGTTTCCTTACTGGCCTATTCAAACAGCATAGATAATGACGGTGCATATCTTAATTTTGGAGGCTACCTAAGTGACTATTCAGGAAGTGATGTCCCAGAGTTTAAAATTGAGTTTTACGATGCGACAGGCGGAATGATTTCTCAAACAGCCAATTACGCAAGCCAAACGTCAAGCTGGACCTATGTGCAAGATCTGCAAGCCATCCCTAGCGGCACGCGCTCCATTAGGATGATACTAATGGGGACTCGAAACACAGGAACAGACAACGATTCCTATTTTGACGACCTCTTTATAAAAGTACAAACGTCAATCGACGATTGTGAAGAGCAGGCTGTCGGTATAGAAGAGCGAGAAGATACTGGACACCTTCAAGTTTTTCCCAACCCTTCTCATGGGAAAATTTCAATGCACGTAGGTGACCCACTCGATGAAAAAAGTTATTTCATAACCAATGCAAAAGGCGAAAAAGTTAAAAATGGGAAACTAAAAAAAGGAGTACAAACGATTGACCTGTCCTCCTTGATGGGTGGGATTTACTTTTTAAACGTAAAAGGACTCACCGAAAGCGAACGCTTTGTACTTCAATAAAACAGTGATTTATGTCCATGAATGAAAATGACAAGACTGAAATTACAAAGCGCATTGTTGATGAGCTAAAAAAGACGCAAGAGGCGATTGCAGATTATAAAGAATCCACAAAGCCTATTTCTCCTGAAAATGCTATTGGTCGTGTTTCACGAATGGATGCAATCAATAACAAAAGCGTTGTGGAAGCTGCACTCCGAAAAGCAGAAGAAAAATTAAGTAAGCTTAAGCTCGTTTTGGGCAAGGTAGAAGAGCCCGAATTTGGGTTTTGCATGCGCTGCGGAAAGGAGATTCCACTTGGTCGAATTCTTCTGATGCCACAAAGTAGAAAGTGTGTTGGGTGTGCACAATAAAAATTCTGTATAAAAAGAAATAAACGTAATACGTTTAGCCCTGGGTCTCAATATTGAAAACCA
>TARA_B110000459_G_scaffold47060_1_pt1 | contig 19060 bp, 23 predicted proteins | sample TARA_B110000459 | Tara Oceans TARA_B110000459 (sample SAMEA4398296) | marine metagenome | biome: Polar Biome; feature: [SRF] surface water layer (ENVO:00010504); material: water (ENVO:00002006), including particulate matter (ENVO:01000060) such as... | depth 5 m | reverse complement strand
GGTGCTGTTACTTCTGGAGCTTCGTCTTATGCTTCAGCAGCAGGAGTAAAAGGAGCAGCCAAGCCGTTTACGGGAGGTAAGACAGAGTTTTAAAGATACATAAACAATAATTATGGCAAAAGGAGCATACTATGCAGGAATGGCTACAGCGCCTCAAGTAAAGCCAGCGGATTTTTTAACTCCACTGACAAACATGTTTGAGAGGCTTACCCAGCAAAGCATAAACAAGAGAAAACAACAACAGGCTACTGAAAAGGAAAACGCTAAGTTTTCTTTAAGTCAGCAAGGACGATTAGAGGATGTAGTTAATTCTACTAGCTTTAAAGGTTTTGGTATAGACCAGCTTGATATGGCTTCAAAGTCATACACTGGATATGTAGACGAGAATTTTAAAAAAGCAAACGCTGATTTTAATGCAGGACTTATAAGTAAAAGCCAGTTAAGCTCTATTACTGCTAACCTAATGAACTCATCAAGGTCAGTTCAGAATTTAGGAAACAGTATCAATGGGTTTATGCAAACAAACTCAAAGCTTGAAATGGAGGGAAAGGATTCTCACTATAACGATTTAGTTATGAGTTTTATAGGAGACCTAGGAAACAATGTAAGGTTTGACACAAATTCTTCTGGAGGCATTTCTTTAATTACAGTTGGAGAAGATGGCGTAGAAAAAAAACTCCCAGCAAATCAAATAAAAAACTTTTTACAACCTAGAGCAGCTACAGATATAAATGGAGTCTTGGAGGACATTGTATCAACATCAAAGCCAAATGAGTATAGGGATAAAAATAATATTTATTACAGATACTTAGATAACGGGCAGCTTACTCAACCCCAGTCCAATCAACTTACTAAGAGACTTTTAAATTTATCTCCCGAAGAAATATACGATGCATCTGTAAGAGCAGGAATAGTGGGAGACGATGAAGGTCAACTCAATGTGTTAACTGATTTTGCAAACGAAGGAGAAATAACAGAAGCAAATCTCGATACTATGAGACAGAGACTTGGAATTTATGCTGCCGAAAGTTTAACTGAAAAATACGAATCATTAAGTAAGAACGTTGCTATTCCTGCAACAAAAAAAGGTGCTCCAAAAATAAACTCTGTTTATGATGAAAACACTGGAATGTATTCTTTCTTAAAAGGAACTCAAACCTCTGTAGTAATAAGACAGCCTTTTACTGGTAGAGACGTTGATAACGGAAAACCTTATGGAGATACTAAAAAAGTTCAAACTGGTTCTTATGTTTCTGATGTAAAAATGACTCCTTCTGGATTAGAAGTTTGGGGCGTGAATTATATTGATACAGAAACAAACCTACCTTTATCTAATGATACATTGGACTTTAGCAAAATAGGTTTGCTTAGTTCTCAAGAATTAAAAAATAAAAGAATTAAAAGAGAAGCTTTTCATAAAATATTAGACCCCGACAAAAGCAACACAATTGCAATATCTCAGTTGCAAAGAGTTTTTGGTTTTGATATAGATGAGTACAACAATCAGTTAGAGGTCATAGACGAAGAAGATAAGCCCGAGCTTGAGACAGGCTGGGCAGACCCAAAAGAATAAAAGACAACATCAATGGATAAATACGAAGAGCTTTATAATAAATTGACTGAGCAAGGTGGGATTAAACAAATATCTCTTGAAGACTTTAGAGTAAAGCTCTCTAGTGACGATAAGTACAGGGAGCAACTTTTTACTGGTTTGACTGAGAATGAAGAAAATTTCAACAAAAGCTACGAAGAGTTTAGTAACACTTATGAAGCTGTAAGTCAAGAAATTGAAGAGCCAATTACTTTAGATTTTCCAGAAAGTGACTTTGAATTAACTGAGGACCTTTTTGATAATGAAAAGATTACTGGTTTTAGAATGAGCTATGGTCCTATGGGTATTCCTAATGTAGAACAAGATAATGACGGCATAGCTATCCCAGGAGTTGTTGGCGAATTTATAAATAAACTTCCCTTTGGAGAGTTTGTAGATGACCAGTTTAGAGCTGTAATGGATGGTCGAGAAGACGTAGATGTTCAGAAAGCGGCTCACGAAATGATATCAGCAAACAAGCCTACAATGAAACAGGCTCAAAAACTTTTAAGAGAATTACAAGAAAGCAGAAACACATTAAAATCTGACGAAGAAAAAGCGTTCTACGAAGACATTGAAAACAATGGTAACACTTTTTTTGGAACAATTAAAGCCATGGGTCAAAATCCACAAGGAGCTGTGGCAGGGTTTACTCGCTCTATGTCCTCAATGGTAACTTCAGAAAATTTAGGAGTAATGGTTGGGAGTGTTGTTACTTCGGGCGCTATAGGAGCTGCTACAGGAGGACCTCTTGGTATTATTCCTGGGCTTGCTTCAGGACTTACAGCAGGAATGATTGCATCTGGAGCTAACACAGATTTAGCAATGTCTTACGCTAATTTTTTTGCAGATGAATTACCAGAAGATTACACAGAAGACGATTTAAGAAGTCTATTAGACGATGAAGAAAAAATGCAAAGCTTTGAAAACAAAGCTCTTGCTAGAGGAATTTCTATTGGAGCGATAACGGCAATGACTGCTGGAATTGGAAGTAAGGTAGGCGCTAATGTTTATAAAAACGGAAGAAGAGGCGCTAAAGCAAACGCAGAGGCTTTTGCTAAAATTACGCCAATAACTATGGCTGGAGATGGCTTAGGAGAGATTGGAGCTCAAGGAGCTGCTGGTCAGGAAAGAGATATGGTTGCTGTGGCTCAAGAAATGTTTTTAAACACTCCAATTACTTTGTCTACTCAAGTTACAGGTTTATCAATGGATATAGCTTCTGACCCTGCTTATTCTATAAATAAAAGTCTAACTGGCAAAGAAGATTTTATTAGAAGGTTCGATTCATTTACTGACGAACAAGCAAAGTCTGTAAAGCTAGATGTTTATAATGACGAAGCAGTTTCTAAGCATGTAAACGCAAGGATGGATGAGATAAGTTTAAAAGAATCTATTAAAAAAACTTATGGAAACATGGATGAGGAGCAGACCAGAAGACTAACTGCTCTTGAACAGGAAATAAAAAAAATAGGAAAACCTAAAAACGGTATAGAAGAAGCTAGAGTTTCTGAAATAAAAAACGAAATAAAAGACGTTGTCAATATTTATAATGAGCAGCAGGAAATAATAGGCGTTTTAAATGCTCCTTATTATTCTAAAGAAGTAGACAATATTGAAGACGCATCAAAAAAAAGACAAACAAAAGAATACCAAACCTATATATCCAAAGCCTCAAACCTAGCTACTACAATGGGCTTACAAGTGGAGTCAATAGATGATGGTATTGGAGGTTATTATTTAGATGATGGAACGTATTTGCAGGAACTTTCTTCGACTGTGTTTTTAAAGGATGCAACGTACCAGCAAGCGATTGACTATGCGTCCATATTAGGAGCAATAAACCCTGAAACACAAGAAAGCACTATAGCAGGTATGATAGTGAATGAAAATGAAGGAGATGCTAATCAATATAGTTTTCAAATAGAAAGCAAAACTGATTTAGAAGACGTTAGAGCTGCTTTAATTGAGCTTGGTTTTGAGTACACACTCAACGAAAGTACTGGAGAAGTAGGAATAATTGACTGGAATAGTAAAAAAGATGCTGACTTTAACAAAAATATTGTTACCTTTAGCGAAGTATTAATATCAAACGAAATAAATCATGAGCAGAAATATGAAAGAATCCGTTCAAAGTACATTAGCGCAGATGACAGAGCAACAAATCTCGGACGGATTAAGCAAAATACCTCTCAGTACGGACAGAGTAGGGAAAGCGTTCGTTACGTCACCGAGCAAGCGGAAAAAAGGAACCAACAATATTTAGATTCAAAAACTCCAAAAAAGGAGAATCTTCAAGCTCCAGACCCTTTACCTCCTCAAACAAATAGAGTTAAGGTAGCTTTAGGTTTAGCAAGAGCTAAGAGAAAAGCTAGAAGAATTCTGTACGACACCTTCTATACTGATGGAGGTTTGACCAGCAAGCAAGGAGATGTTATTAGGCAAGTAAAAAAAGATAAAGCTGCTTCTTCGGTTGTTCCCTTGTTTCATGCTCAAATGTTTTATGATGACTACAAAAAAACTGTAGGCAAAATAAGTAAAGAGGAGGGAGATATTTTTGCATCTCTTATAGATAAATATTTAAGAGGAGATAAAGGCGTTGAAATTCCAGAAAACTTTAAAGCTCATTTAGATGTCATGAGAAATGACATGGATAATGCTCAAGATAATGTTGTAAGAATTATTACAGAAACTGCTAAGAAAAGAGGTTTAAAAGGAGAACAATTAAAAGCTACTGAAGAGCTAATAAACACAATACAAAACAGCAAGGGTTCTTATATGGTTCAGGCTTATTCTGCTTTTGAGGACCTTTCATATATGCAAGACCTTTTAGACAACCCAGCGTTAGCTCGAGATATTGTAAACCAAGGGTATGATAACCTAGTATTTGAAACAGCTCAAGACCAAGGGATAACAATACAAGAGGCTAAAGAGCAAGTTGACCAATACATAGCAGATACGTTTCAAGCAGAAGACAAAAACTCTTTTTCAGAGCAAGCGTTGTCAGGTAAGATTAACACTCCATTTTTCAAAAAGAAAAACAAACTTTTAACTGATGCCTTCAAAAGGTTTCTTGGAGAGATAAACGACCCCTTCTTTAATTATACCAACACAATGGAAAAACTAAGCACGTTTGCTGCTAACGTTACTTTCCAAACTACTCTTTCGGATAACTTATTAGAAACTGGCGTAGCCTCATTAAAGCCAGAAAGAGCTACTGGCAAAACTCACCGTATACTAGATGTAAAGCAATATCAAACAAAAACATTTGATTTCTTAAATGATTTGTACGTAGACCAGGAATTTAAAGATGCGTACAACTCTGTGCAGTCCTTAACTGCTCCTAAAGGCGTTTATGCTCAATGGCTAAAGCTTCAAGGTTCTGTAAAAGTAGGTAAAACAATATTTTCTCCTACAACTACAGCAAGAAACTATTTGTCAGGAGTATTGATAGCAGGCATGAATGGACATAACATTTTAAATCCATTTAACTTTAGTACGGCAAGAAAATCAATGAAGCTTGCGTGGGATAAAAAGAAAAGCACTACAGAACAAAAAGAACTTGTCGCTGAGTTAGTAAGACTTGGAGTGACAAAAGACGGTGGTATTTCTCAAGAAATAATAGAAATACTTAACGACATAAATAGCTATGAAGGTCTTTCAAGAAGCGGAAAGCAACTAGACCCAGGCACATTTAAAAAGTACAGAGACGCTGTAACAAGGGTATATCAGTTTGGAGATGACTTTTACAAAACGTTTGCTTATTTTCAAAAGAAAACTGCATTTCAAGAGTATGGAATGACAGAGGAAGAAGCAAGCGAAAAGGCTGCTTACAGAGTAAGAAAAGGTCAGCCAACTTACTCCGAGCTTCCTTTAAACATAAGAAAGCTTAGAAGAATGCCATTGACGGGTTCTTTTGTTTCTTTCCCCTTTTTAATAACTAAGGCTCACAAAGAAAACTTAAGATTTATTGCTGAAGACTTTAAGGAAGGAAGAACAAAGATGGCATTGCAACACGCAGCTAATTATTCAGCTTTTTCGTCAATACCATTTGCCTTAGCGGCAGGAAGTAAAGCTTACTTTGGAATTTCTGACGAAGAAGAGGAGGCTATATTAGACACTGCTCCTGAATATTACAGAGATGCAAATCTGCTTTTTCAAGGTAGAAATGAAGATGGAAGCATACAGTATCTTGATTTAAATTCAATAGCTCCAGCGGCTACAATAACAAAACCCCTATCTATTCTTTTAAAAGAACGAACTGGAAGAGGAGATTTTATTGAAAGGATACCAGAGGCGACTTATTCTTTTCTAGAGCCTTATGTTGCCCCAGAAATCTTAGCTGGAGCAGCAATAAGTGTTTATACTGGTGTAGATTTAAGAACAGGAAGAAAGATAAAGGACAATACAGAGTACCTTACTAATGCTTTAGGTCCTGGAGTTTTAAATAACATTAGAAATATTGGTAAAACTATGAACCTTCTTGATGGTAAAATAAATCCTTTTACTGGTAAGGAATACAGAATAGAAGACGAGATATATGCACTTGCAGGTTTTAGAACACAAACATTTGATTGGGACTTACAGGTTTCTTCTTTTGTAAGAAACTCTAAACAGAAAATTACGGAAGAGGTGATTAAAGAAAGAGTTAAAGTGTTTTCTCAACTTGATTTACCTATTTCAAAACTTAAAGATGTTTACATAGACATTGAAGAAAAGAACATAGAAGTAAGCGAAAGTCTTTTATCTCAGGTTGATGTTGCTAGAAAACTAGGAAAGACTGAGAAAGAGATTGTAGGCACCTTTTTAAAGTCTGGCTTAGGAGTCGCTCAAATTAATTTATTAATGAAGGGAGAGTATCTTGGAATAGGTTACATAGACAACAAAACCATAGAAAACCAAAAGGTAACTTTTGAAAATTTCCCTGAACAACAGCAAAATATTGTCAAAAATATTGACTCATATCAATCAATTGTTTCTGAAAACGCAGAGCAAACAAAGGTTATGAATAAAATATTCGACATGTCCGAGCAAGGAGAGAGTCCTGAGTCAGTTGAAAAATATATAGGTAAAGCGTCAAGAAATCTTGTTAGCGAACACCAAGTAAACGCACTTACTGGAGAACGCTTAAAGGAGGGAAAAGAGATAATGGATGAGTATAAGAAAAAAGGGAGAGACTTTTGGAAATTATACTCAACTATAATTCCTGAATTACAGCAAAACTCTCTCTTTAATAGCAGGGATATGGGTATAAGAAATCAAGCTAGAATGGTAATTGAAAAAGACCCAACCGTGAAGTCTTTACTTATGTTTAAATTCTTAGGTGAAGATGCAAAAAAACCATACGCAATTGAAGGCTTAAAGGCTGAGATAGAAAGAATGTCTGGAGGAAAGGTTAATGAAACTACAATGGGAATCTTGCAATGGAGAATTAAAAATGCAAAATAAAAAAAGCCTCACGGTGTTACGAATGAGGCTTTTTACACGTAATGAAAAGAATTAATAAAGGTTTATTAAAGTTCCACTTGTCAATCAATACAAAACTACAACTTATTTTTGATTAATTCTACAGTCTTGTCACAATCTTTTTGATTTCTTGGCATATATAGGTCTGCATGTATTTCACTATCATGCAAAAACTTCTTAAACAACTTCCATCTTAAAGGAAAAGCTTCGTTTGGATTGCCCTTTGTTTCTATTATATATCTGGGAGGATACTCTTTGTCTACAAAATCTGGTGTATACTTAATTGGTAGTATTTTTTTGTTTCCCCTATTGTTTAATTCTTTCTGAGCTTTTGTCTTTTCATAAGAAATATTGTCTGAAAAGAAACCGTCTACAATAACATAAGTTTGACCTTCATACACAAAGGGTATTTTGGCTTTCTTAAGGGCTCTGTACATATATAATTCAAGTTTACTAGCAAACGACACCCCATCCTCGGTAACCTTCTTAGACCTCGTTATCTGCCTTTTACCCTTCTTTCTTTTAATCATCTACATCTTCTATTTTATGTACAACAAAACCAAGCATTGTGAACTCTTCATGAGCTTTCTCTTTGCTCTGGCTATACAGTGTAGCCTCATGATAAGTTAATTCTTTGTTTTGATTAAACGTTTTTGTGGTTACAATGTATTTACGATATCCGTCTATATCATTCCAGTACAACATTTCTCTTAAATCATTAGCAAATCCTGGAAAGTTTCCACAACACCAAAGAGCCTCTTCATTTGTGCACTCAAGTATTTTAGCTAATGCAAAAACTGATTCTTCTGGATATCTTATAATTTCTACTGCACCATCTGAAGCGTCTAATTCTACATAGAAAAAATGCTGTTGCAAGTCAAAGCCTTGAGCCATCATTTCCTCCACATACTCTTTAATTATTTCTTTCTCCCAATCATCGGGACTTCTACTATATAGTAATCTAGACATAATACCAAATATACAAAATACAAGTATTATGTTAGTGTAGGCAACTCTTAAGTTTCTCTATATTATGTTTGTCTGCTATCTGAATAAGAAACTCTTTAACTGACGCTTCATGGTTATGAGTTTTTGACTTCCTATAGATACTTGTTGTGCTGCAATTAATCATATTAATTATTTCAGAAGCATTCGTATTGTGCTCACAGTAAGCTACCCAACAGGGTCCATTAGTCTTTTCCCAAGAATCAGCTATTCTTTCAAACAAAAGTTTTTGACCTATAGGAACTGCAACACCTTTCTTTTTTACCTCAAAGATTATAAGATATTTATTATCAAATTCAAGCAAAGCATCTAGGTCGCTAGGATGTATTTTTTCATTTCCTACTCCGCTAAAGTCTATAACCTGACTGATTCTGTTTTTATATTTTATCAAAATGTGTGAGTTAATCTTGCAATCTGACCAAATTCGCTGTGATGTAAAAATCCTTCTATAGCTCTTGGAGAATGTTGGTATCCTTTTATATGATGCCAACTGTCTGAAGAACTTGGAGACCTTAAGGATTCTAAAGTTACACCTGCGTAATCTTTTGAAGTCTTGTGGTGTACATGATGCGTATAAATGTATCTGTGCTTTGTGTCAGCCCACATATTTTTAGCCTCTGTAGCCATCAAAAGAGGTAAATCATTGTTCTTTGCACCATCTCCGTGAGTGGTTCCTATGAGGTTGTTGTTCCACTGATAATATTTTCTATGAGCAATACTATTATCAAACGTTATATTCTTACAGTCCTTGTACCAAGACTCTATGTTGTGAGCTAAGAAAAAACCATTTGTGTAATCATGGTTTGACGGGTTAAAAACAAAATGAACGTCTGCTTCAAGTAGCAATCTATCTATGACAGTGATATACATTTCTTTTGCTTTCAGAAAGTTGTCGTACCACATTCCGTCTGTATCTTGACTGGTTCCTTTTCTTGTTTTTCTATCAGGAGTGTCAATATGAAGAACATCATTACCTGCAACAAATAATATTTTTTCTACATGAAAACCTTTAACCTTTTCAAGTATACCTGCAACGCCTTCATGTACTCTTTTGATGGCTATCTCCGTGTTATACTCTTCCCCCGTTTCATACGCTCTCGCAAGCTTCCCCACATGAATGTCAGCAGGGTCAACAACAAGAAGATGACGGTCTTCACTTTTTTCTTTATTTCTTTTAATTTCATATTTAAATGTATGTTTTTTTACAGAGTCGATATGGTCTTTTAACATGTCCTCAAACTTTGGACCTTTGTCGCTAGGAGAAAATGATATTGACCAGTTTTTACCCTTGTACCATGCCATTCTTATATCTTCAGGAGCAATACCTACTGTCTTTGCTTCCTCGTAAAGAGCAGGATTCTCTTCAGCAAGAATATTTTTTTGTATTTTTTTAGACAAATTCCTTCTAGCTGATTCTATTGTAAGTCCTTCTGGATTTCCTAATTCATCCAAAACCTTTCTAGCTATTTCGGTTTTATTCATACCCTGCTTGTTCTTAGGAAAATGCTTTTTTGCTCTTTCTAAGAAATCGTTCCAATCAATATTCATTGTTTTCGTGTATTAGGTTACTAAGGCGCTCGACTGATATAAGAAGTTTGCGGACTCCCACCCTTGCCTCTTCATTGTTCACATCTAGTAAACCTTCGCAAGCATTTGCAACGTTGTTGTGGATTTCCTCACAAAAATCTACAATGTATTTTTCCCTTGGTGTTAACATTTATTTTAATCATCGTCCTGAAAAATAAGGAATGTTTCCCCCAGTTTTTTGTCAAGTCTTTTAATTCCTCTGTAAATAATTCTAGACTTTACCATGATTTTTTTCTTATCATGTACGGTGTGGTCTACGTCAAGTTCTCCGTGCAATGTGTGGTCAAAAAGTAAAAGCCTATCTATTTTTTGTGTAATAGAAAGAGATTTCCTTGATAACACATTTTCGATGATATCATTTAGCTTGTCTTTTGATGCGTTCATCTTTAACGCTTTCCTCTGTTTAGCTGTTGGTTCCACATGCATTTCACATAAAGTTAAAATTAATTATTGACAATTTACGATTTAATTTGATATTTTTCTCTGAGCTTCACGTAAATGTCCCATATTTTTTGTTGAGCCTCACAGTTTTCGTAGGTTTCTGGAGACACAGTTGAGCGTTTTTTTACACAAATTTCTAAACGAACTCCAGTAGGAGTAGGAAATGGTTTAACAAATATTTTATTTCTCATACACCAAAGCATAGAGTCATAATGTTCTTTTGTTGTATTAATATCGCAGGGTACCTTCCTTTGTCTTGGCATTAAAACAAATCTAAATCATCGTCTTTATCTTCTTTCCAAGGGTTTGAACCTTGAGGTATAGTTGCATATGGATTTTTAGATTCAAAGGGTTCTGAATAATATTCTTTTGAAATCATGCTTTGAGTATTTACTTTTTTACCTACTGCATAATATCTTCCGCTAGCCAAATCATATCTAAACACTTCCTCTTCTAAGGTGTCTCCCTGAAATTTCATTTTTTGTTTTAACGACTTAACAACAACATCGTCTTTTCGGTAATCCATGTAATCTTTAAAGTATCTATAAACTAGAAGTCCATCATGGCAAACGTTTTTAAAATCAGCACTACCACTAACGCTATATAAATCTGGTTGTTTGTAATATCCTAAGTCATCCTTTTGCATCTTTGTTGGGTGTGCTACTAGAAATATCATTACATCGTTTTGCTGTGCAAAATTAGTAAGCTTTGTTAGGGTTGTTCTTATTTCAGCCAGCTCACTTTTATTGCCTCCCATTTCAACTTTATTAAAAGCATCTATAACAAAAATATCAACTCCATAAGAATAAACCTGCTCCTTAAATGTTTCTAAAAGCCATTTCCATGTAGGTCTTTTGTCCTCTTCAGGATAAGTTATATATATCTTTTCTTTTGACCACTCAATGTAATCTTTAATATCATCCTTTGAAACTTTTGGTCTGTCGTTGTTTTCTATGAAAAAATTCTTTCCCATAACTTTTTCAATAAAAGTGGATTGATGCAAAGCCATTGGATGATGCTCAGGAGAATAAAAAGAAGCTTTCATCTTGTAGTCTTGAAGCAAGTTTAAAACATACCATTCAACAAAATTTGATTTACCGTGAGAGGGTATTCCTGTAACGACAGTTAAGTGTCCTCTCATTGTCGAAAAAGCACCTTTAAGCTCTCCAAAAGCATAGTTCTTTGGATATATTGTCTTAGGCTTACCGTGTGCATGAAGCTTATAAATGTCATCAGCAATGTCTTCTGCTGTGAATGTCCCACTTGCAGGATATTTTGTGCTTGATGATAGTGATGTTTCTAAACCTATTTTACCTCCATCTATTAAGTCTCCATTAGCGTCTTTATTTTTAAAGATTACTCTCTCACATCTGTATCTTCCTAACCTATGAGCTATCTTGTCTGACAAAGCTTGACCTTTTTCATCGCTATCAGTACAGATGAATATTTTTTTTGCATCTGACAAATACTTTTCTGAATTAATCCAGTAGTTGTCGTTGTCGTTTGCTCCGTTTGGAACAGATACTGCGTTTTTATATCCTATCTCCCACATGGCTAACACATCAAACTCACCTTCCATAACATAAACCACATCACTAGCTATAATATTATTTACATTGTATAGTATTGGCTTGCCGTCTTTTGATTGGGTAAAGTTTTTCTCAGCATCTCTATATTTCTTATTGACTACCTTATCTCCTTCAAAATAATTAAACACAAAACAATTAAGCTCTTTACCTTTTTGTGGTATATAATATTTCTCTTGAGTAATGCCCATTTCCTGTAAAGTCTTTTGAGAGATTCTTCTTTTCTCTGCAAACTTGACAAATCCATCTGAAAATTCCGTGTGATTTCTCCACTCTTGGGGAGGTAGTGTATACTCTTTTTTCTCTTCCTCTTCTCTAATGCTTATTGCTTCGCAGTAGTGACACTTAGCAACACCTTTAGCTACATTAACACTTAGGCTTCTATCCCCTTTGTTGCTTCTTCTGTTTATACAGCTTGGGCATTTAACTTTTACCTGACCAGTTTTGTTTCCGATTGACGACTGAACTTCACTCCACTCTATTTTTTCCATTGTGCTACATTGTTAAATTATTGTGTCTTGAGTTTGATTCTTTCTGAGCATCACTTCTTAGCCAACCTGAAAATCCACTCTTAAATCTTTTTATATTGACAGTAACCTCATCTTTATCTTTCAAGAAGTTTACGAAGTTATCCATCTTTAAATTGATTTTAGTTTTTTTAAGAGAATATCTCATCATCAAATGCTCTAACCAAATCTCATCTCTTTTTGCTAAAGCATAAGATTCTTCTAAATTTCCTGCGGCTGCAATAACATTATTTTCTTTATTAACCTTATTTACATTATTAGTAGTGGTTAGCTGTTGGTTAGCCGTTGGTTGCTTGTTGGTTAGCTGTTGGTTAGAAGACTTATCAATTTGATACGCATCGTAGTTGTTTACTGCTACTACCGTGTGTTGTCTGTTGGTTAGAAGTGTTACCTCTTTTGTCTCGGTTAGCTGCCTAATTGCAGTTCTTATTTGCTGGCGAGAAAGGTTTAATTCTAGAGCTAATTTATCTGTAGAAGTAATGAACGAACCCCTTTTAATACTATGGTTCTCCCACTCTTTGTCTTTGAAATTTGCCTTGAGTAATATGTGAATAAACAGCCTAATTGTATTTGGTCTTTTATACCACCTCCAGTCTAATATTTTTCTATTTAATGATATAAAATTAGATTTCATTTGATTCTCTTTTTCTAAATTTTTCTACTTCACGTATTTTTTTTAATTTCTCTTCAAGTTTAATACTATATTTTCTGAAAAAATTAAGCTTAGTTTTTGTAGCGTGATATCTTCTGATATATTTCCTAGATAAATCTAAAGGGTCTGTTTCTATTTTTGGGATTGAATCAAGACTAGCTGAGGGAAATATTGCAATAATTTTTTGCTCTGCTATTCTATAATCTCTGTAGGCTTTTTTATTATTTATACAAAAGACTTCAAAGTTATTTCTGTAATGTAGTATGCTTGCGTGATGTCTGTTTACAAATTTAGCAATCGTTGTGGTAGTTGCGTTTGTGTAATCAAGACATAGTTTTACAAAGAAAACTCTGTAATCAACAATGTCTCTAGTTCTTCTGTTAATCATTATATCAACAGGAGCAATATTTTTGTAAATTTTATAAATGTCTTCGCAGTCAGGAATGGTTCCTTCTATTCTTTTTGTTTTCATTAAATTAAATTAGATTAGATAAAAAGGGGTAGAATTAACTACCCCCATATTTATGATAGTGAATAAATATTACCCGAATAAATCGTCATCATCTTCAGCAGGCTTAGTTTGTTGTGCCTCTGGTGGTTTATAATCGTTTATTCTTGCATAACCTTTTGGAACTTCAGGGGTGCTTGCTTTAGCTTTGTTGATGTCTAAAACCACTTGGTCCTCTCCGTTATACTTTTGTAAAAAATTAGGGTTGGCTTTTAGCCATGCTCCAAACTTTTTAGGATAGATGATAATTTTACCATCCGCCCACTCAGGGGCTGTTGCTCTTGACGGCATGTAAAGAAGTCCGTCAGGATACTCTGGGTTGTCTTGTTGTTGTTGCATTATATTTCAAGTTTAATTAAGTGTTGCGCAGCGTCTTCCCTCGCTCCATTAGGGTCTATATACTTATAGAAAAGTTCTTCTGCTCTTACTACTTTTTCCTCGCCTTTTTCCAAAGCATATTCTGAAAAATGTGAAATAGCAATTTGCATTGTATTTTTATCAATAATAACCAGTATCATATCAAAACCAAAAAGCTGTTTATATATATATGATTGACTGTGATAATTATATTTATAGGCACTACTCTTAAATCTTTCAAGAGAACTTGTAGTTTTTAAATCTACTATCAGTTTTCTCTCTTTGTTTATTATATCTGCTTTGCCTTTCCAAAGGTATTGACCTCCATCTAAAGCCATTCCTATTGCTGGAACCTCAACCTCTATTTTAGTGGGGTCTATAAGCTCAAAAACCTCTTCATTTGATGTCAACTTGTGAGCTAATAACTCACACTTTTCAATCTCATCCTGAAGCATTAACTCTTCGCCTCCGTTTTCCTCCCTAGCGTCCCTGTATTTATTAGTGTTTCTGCCTTTAACATCTACAGATGCATAATCCGAACATTTTTCAGGCTCCAACATTACATTATGAAAATATCTGCCCATAATCATTTCGGGGGTAGACTTGCCTTTGATTCCTTTGTCTTTTTGGTATTTAAATAGGTAAGGGTTTTCTAAAATTCCTTTTATGTCTGAGTTGCTCATGTAACTACTTCCTAGGTCTCCATAATAGTTCTCGTCAATTCTAAGTTTTTCTATTATATCTTTACTCATGATGTCGCTTTTATTAAGAGAGAGTAGTCTGCTTTAGATATTTCAAACTTTTCTATTAACTGCTCTACCGTGCCTTCTCCTTGCTTAATTTTATCTATTGCTGTATTGAATAGCTTTGAACCTGCCGTAAGTTGTTTTCTATCTGGCTTAGGTTTAATTGTTGTTTTGGTTATTGGCTGTATTGATGATGGTGATTCTTCTCCTTCAGGCAAATCTTCTCCTGCATATATATATATACCTAGACCAAACATTGCTAGGTTCTTAACTAAGCACCTCATGAGTGTTTTGTTTACATCAAACATTGTTGCTCCTGAAACTGCCTTGTCTCCCCATTTAGTTTTATAACTGTAAGGCTCTTCCTTCATGGCTTTGTTTGCTCCATCCATTACAGGAAGCCACATGGATTTTGTCTGCCCATCAATTTGGACTATTGTTTCGCACATTATTCCAAGAGAGGATGCTACGTAAGGATACGTCTGCCCATCTTTCCCCATTGTCTTTACGATACTGTAGGTTGCTTCAGGGTAATGCTTCTGTATTTCACTCCAAGCCCATGCCCATGACAGGTATGTAAGCCCATTCTTTTTTTCTACCTTGTCATTCACGTTGATTTGCGACAAGGTTTCGAATACTGATTTTGTTTTGTTCATTTTATTAAATTTAAGTTAATTGTGTTTCCGCTTTTATATATATTACTTATCTCTGCGTTGAGGTTAGTTACTATTGTATCAAAATGTTCAGGTTTGTTTTTTGATTTCAAAAGTTTTTTCAATGCTTTCTTTTTAGTAAAGATTCTCAAGGTTCTGCTATAAGTTGAAATGCCATACTTAATACATAAATCAATATGACCCTCTTCTAAGGGCATGTATAATTCTGTATTCGTATTGAAAATGCCGTATTTCACAAACTTATTTGACTGAAACTTTTCGACTGCTACTCTTGGAAAGAAAAACTTTTCAGTAAAAATCTCATCTTTGCTATTTGATGATTGATTGAGGTGGTGCATTTTTTTTATGTTATGCTTCTTTTCTCTGTTGAAAATATATTGAATTTTTCTTTGCAACCTAGCGTTATTTTCTTTTTCCATTTCCATTTATTTTATTCTCCACGATTGCTTTTAACAATGTGTTTTCTGTTTTAAGCCTAAAGTTTTCTTTTCGTAAAGCTTCTACGCTTGCATTAAGAAAATCTGTGTTATGTTCGCTGACCATGTTAAAATATATTGTAATTAAACACCTTTTGCAATTTACTAACTTTTTTTCTGTTGGTGTTAATAACGAGAGAGAAACCTTCCATCGTTGGCTGAATGTAGTGTACTCTGAAAGACCCTACTCTAACCATTCCGTCATTTGACTGTTCTTTTAAATCTTCAAAAAGCTTCTCAAGGTCTATGCTCGAGTAGTCATTTTTCATGGCATTGAAAACTAAGTTTCCATCCTCCATTCCTGCCCCTCCCACATAATAATAATATGGCTGTCCGTCCCAAAACTTTTTAATCTTTATTTTGGTAGAGGATGTTAAGTCTAATTCATTTACTCTGGTAATAAAATTTTCTATTGTCATAGTTTTGTTTTAGAATTCAAAGGTATACATTTATGCCTATGCCTGCTGTAGGCGAAACATTGACCGTACAATCGAGTCTTCAGCAGGGGTTAGGTTAAGGTTTAAAGCCATAAGTTCTATGTCTATTGATGATGGTGAATCGCACCATTGTAGCAAATCTAAAAGACTTTCGTAGTCTTTATGTTCTTTTATCCTGTGCTCATAGTATCCCATTTCTCGTCTTCCCAATACCTTACCATCGCAAAAGTTTACATAACCTGCATTATTTTCTAATGGCTCTGAATAGGATATCTTTACTGAAGCTTTATATCTAAGGGAAATAAGTTCAGCAAGTGCTATCGGTGGTGTATATGCACTGTCAAAATTAATCTTTAACAAGCTTGAATTCACACCTTTGCTCATTATGTCAATCCATTTTGTTCCAAACATGTACATGTAGTCAACATCACTAATGTTTTCCCTTTTTTCGTCCCACTCAATAAAGGTGAGTTGACTCAAAGTAGAGAAGTTTCCCTTCGCTATGTGTTCCACACAAAAATCAGTAAACATATCATAATCACTAACTGCTAGTAAATCATCTAGAACTTCTCCAAAAGAAACGTTAGCACCGTATACGGTTAAATTGTTATTACAGATTGCCATGCTAGTTGTTGTTTTCTTCTAGTTCATAAATGATTTCAAAAAAGACATAGTCCGCATTATCACTATACTTGCTGTAGTCATTGTTTGTGAACTTTAACTCTGAATCAAAATCTTCTCTTGCATCGTCATAATAGCGTTTTACTATGAAGTTCTTCATGTTCTCATATTCTCCAGCAAAAAAGGTTCTACCCATTACGAATTCTCCTTCAAGTGCATTATAAAACATTTCAATCTCTATAGTCCTTCCCTGAACCTTTCTCAAGTACTCAAATCTAGCCATATTAACCTTTCTCCTGATTCCAAACTGGTCATCATACCAATTTACCCAGTCTTCGTCTTCAAACTCGTGATAGCTCTTTAATTGAGCTTGTGAGCCTCCGAAGTCAAAAATAGCCCCTTCATCATAATAGTATTGAAATTCATTGAAAGTATTACATAGCATTAATTCGCAATGGTCTGAATCACTATCATCATCGAGGAGGTCGTTTGTCCCGTCATTTGTCCCTGATTGCGTAGCTGTATCTGACTGAGCCACAACGTCTTCGCTAGTTGTTAACGATGAAATAGTCAAGTTGCCGTCAGTTCCATCAACGTTAATAAAAAGACTGTCGAGGTCTGATAAATCTGTTGCAACGCAACTTGCTGTAACAGTAATAAAACTAAATAGTAATAGTAAATTTTTCATTTGATTAAATTTTATTTGATTGATATTTGTCTTTCCAAAACTTAGACTTTTTTGTGTAAGGTCTACGCTCTGATTCTTCTACGTATTTCGTCTCCTCTTTGATATCTTGTTCTGAGGTTTCTTTGAAATACCCTAACCTGATAAGGTCCTCAGTTATTACGTGTGAATTCTCATAGAATCCATCCCATAAATAACTTCTAATCGACTCTTCAATTTCGGACTTAAATGTCCTAGCTATTTTGTCGAGTGCATCCTGTAAATAATCTTCTGTCGCTTCGTTCTTATTTCCCTTAACAACATTAACCATCTTTCCAACAGGTAATTTTCTTGTGCTATCTGCGTACTCATTGAGCATACTTTCAAGCTCAGTTGTTCCCCAATTAAAAATGCTCTTCATAATATATCCCCGTATTCTAAATTTTCATCCTCTTCAATGCTGTTAAACTCCATGTATGATGTTATAGTTCCTGAAGTTAAACAGGTTTCACAAACGTAAAATTCTTGAACGCATTGTTCGGAATGATTGAATTCATAATCCTCAATTATGATTGTATCTTCCTTACATCTAGGGCAATTCATGATAACGATTTTTTTAGGTCATCAAAATCTTTGCCGTATCTATCCTGCAAAAAGCTTTCAAACTCTTCTTTGTCTTCCTCTCTGAATATAATATCTGTAGCTGTAGAAAATACATTAGAGGTTTGTGTAGTTATAATCCACAACGGAAAGTCTAAAGTTTCGGTTTCTTGCTGCAAATCTTCTAAGAGTTCTAAAACAAACCCCTTGTGTGGAATGGTGTCATCTACCCAACCTGTAATCCATCCATCGAATGTTAACCATCCATCCTGAAATTCAAGGTCATAATAGCCTCTCCAACCATCGGTGTTTTTCCACTCCATTTTTTTTACTGGAAATTCTCCCTCTTCTTTACCCCAAAGTTCCTCAAGGTGTGGGTTCAATGCGCCAAACAGGGGGCTAAAAGAATATCTCTCCCCTACATCATAGTTATAATCTCCATAAGGTACGCAGCTTGCCGAACTTTCCATCTCTGAATGTTCACAACTCTCACAGCACAAAACGTCTTCCCCTTTGTGGGTCTGTCCGTATCTGTAAAAATCTTCATCCATGTTTATGTCTTCCTCGCAAATGTCACACTTAGAAGTTTTTTTAGGCTCCTCCTCAGATTTTATGTTAACCTGTTTACTGAAATTTATTAGGTCAGCACTTGTATCAGGAAAAACGTTTATAGTCTTATTAATTAAAGCTTCTATTTCGTCATAAGCACCGTTGTAATAATCTTGCGCATCATCTGATAGAAACTCTTCATCTTTAACAAAAGCCTTGTTTTTAAATTTCACTTCTGTTTCTCTTATTGCAAGCTCATCTATTAACTCCATAAAGTTGCTGCTGTCTACTATATTTTTATTATCCACTATGCTATAATTTGCCATGATTTAATTTTTATTTATTTCTTGTAATTCTTTTAAAAAATGTTCTGAATTCTTTAAGCACAATGAAAGCTGAGTTTTTAAAATTGTATTGTTATGCTCTAACTTATTGTATGCTAAATCACTATCATCATTTTCGAGTCTAGAAATTAATTGATTAAGTCCCGAAACAATTCCTGCGTGTTCATGTGCGCTGTGGCTGTCATTTACCCACTCTTCGTTTTCGTCCATGATGTCTTGAGCTATTTTT
>TARA_B110000459_G_scaffold7430_1_pt1 | contig 19079 bp, 17 predicted proteins | sample TARA_B110000459 | Tara Oceans TARA_B110000459 (sample SAMEA4398296) | marine metagenome | biome: Polar Biome; feature: [SRF] surface water layer (ENVO:00010504); material: water (ENVO:00002006), including particulate matter (ENVO:01000060) such as... | depth 5 m | reverse complement strand
GAAAAGGAGTTTAGTGATACTTTGAAAGAAAAGAATCAAAAATTGGCAGAGCTTAATGATGATTTGGCGCAGTTTAACCATGGTGTTTCGCATGACTTGAAAGAGCCAATTCGACTGGTAAGGGGGCGAATAACTTACCTGCAGTCAATAGCGGCAAATAAATTAGACCTTCAGGAGCAAGGATCCCTTGAGATCGCCCAAGAGGGAGCAGAACGCATGGAAAAAATGCTAGAAGATTTGCATAGCTTCAGCACATTGGGGGGTGACCTAAAAGATGCAAAAGACATCGATTTAAACGAAGCACTAGCCATTGTGGAGGCAGATTTACAAATGCGTATACGCGAAAATGAGGCTACCTTGACTGTAGATGAGCTTCCTGTAGTAAGAGGTTACAAGAGCATGTATGTGCAGCTTTTTCAAAATTTAGTTAATAATGCCTTGAAGTTTAGAAGAGAAGGCGTGCTTCCTATTATAAAGATAGAGTATCAGCCCAACGAAGATTGGCATGTGATACATGTGCAAGACAATGGGGTAGGTATCAAGCAAGACGATATTCCTCAAGTATTTAAATTGTTTAAGCGATTGAAGGAGACTGAGTTTAGAGAAGGTTCGGGAGTAGGTTTAAGTATTGTCCAAAAAATCATAAAAAAAATGCAAGGCGAAATAAGCCTTGCATCTGTTCATGGTTCGGGAACCACTTTTATTATAAAGTTACCGAAAGCCTAAGCTAAAAATCTAGAACGTTTTTTGTATTCAATCGAAGTGGATCCAATAATTTCGATAGTAATTTCAGTTCCTCCAACGATCATTGATTCGTCAGTGATGATTTCTTTAGTAACTTCTTTGTTAGTAATTGTTTTTACTTCTTCTAGTAAGATTTGAGTATCCATGTTAGTTTAATTTAGTTAGTTAGTTTAAATAATTTACCTTGTCCAGGTAGTTAATCCCAAAGGTTTAGCACTTTTGTAATGGGTAGTTAATCCAAATTGCTAATACGAAACTATATATAAAATTAAAAAAAAAAGAATTTGGGTGAAACTTTTTAACATTCTATTACGAAAGCTGCGAAGGGCAAGATGTTTTCTCCGAACAACAATTTCTTGTATTTATTTAAGATAATTAGCTGTAGTACAGACGATTATTAGGGCGGGCCCTAGTGAAGTAGGGTCTTGATATAGGTGCATTCCTCACCATCAATCTGATGCTTTAAAATTAAATTGTGTGCAAGTGGCTGCTTAAAAACGCCTTTTAAATCCTTTATTTCTCCATAGGGAACCAGGTTTTTAGAAAAACTTTCAACTAGATCTACACTTTGAAAACTTAAAATTTTCGATGCAATTAACTTGTTTAATAATGTCCTGTTTTTTAGACGTTTAGCATTGGAATTATAATTGTTACGCACATTTTGACTAAAATTTAAGGAATCACAGAGTTTTATGAAATGTTTGTCACTACCAATTGCCAAAACAAAGTGTTTATTGTCCTTAGTTTTGAAGTGGTCTCCATAAGGTGCAATGTTTGGATGTCTTGTCCCTATAGCTTGTGGAATATGTTTGCTCATCAGCCAATTATTTGCTTGATTGGCTAAAGATGCAAGGGCCGCATCATAGAGCGAAACATGCACAATTTTCCCATTACCATGTTGTGTTTTTTCTATTAGGGCAATGAGAATAGCCTCCTTTAAATGATGAGCGGCTAACACATCTATTAGTGCTACAGGCATTTTTACAGGACCGCTTTCTGGAGTACCGTTCATATGCATAAATCCAGACTCCGCTTGAAGCACCACATCAAATGCAGGGCGAGTGTTTTCTTTCCCAAATCCGTTTAAACAGCCTATAATTAGTTCAGGTTTAAGGGCTAATAATCGGTCCGCTTCTAGTTTTAATTTGACATCATCACCAGGTTTGAAATTTTGTAAAACGATATCTGCATTCTTTATCAATCGAATAACCTTACTATAGTCCTCTGGATCAGTGTAGTCAAGTAGGATGGATTTTTTGCTATAATTTGCAGAAGCATAGTATGCAGAGAATTTCCGCTTAGGGTCCTCTTCAGCTAATTTCCAAGTACGTGTTACATCGCCACCTTGCAACTTGTTTTCGATTTTAATTACCTCTGCACCTAGTTCTGAAAAAAAACTACCCACTAAAGGGCCAGCAAGGACACTGGTCAATTCAATTACCTTTAGATTCTGCCACATTTTATCTAATTTTAGCTTCGCAAGATGGTAAATTTAATAGACATATTAAAAGAATGCACTTACAAAACTGCTCGAAGCGGAGGCGCTGGTGGGCAACATGTGAATAAGGTGGAAACTAAAGTGGAAGTTATTTGGAGTATATGTCAATCATTTTGCCTAACAGTCAGACAAAAGGAGATTTTACAGCAAAAATTGAAGAAGCAACTGGATGCTGAGGGTAAGTTGCATTGTCAGTCTCAAGAAAGTCGATCACAGGCAAAAAACAAGAAACTTGCTCAACGAAAACTAGTTGACTTGATCAATCAAGCTTTGATAGTGCCAGTAAAACGTAAAAAAACAAGACTGCCTAGACGGGCAAATGAAAAACGAATCAAAGTGAAGCGAATCAAATCAGAAACAAAGCAAAATAGAAAAAAATTACAGTGGTAATACCAGAAGATTTTAAACAGTTTCAGGAAGAGGCTAAGAAAAAGCGTAAAGAGAATCAACAGTTCTTACGAAAATTGAAGAAGAAAAAAGATGGGCAGGTTGACCAAATGTTTCAAAATGCTCATGAAGCAGTTTTTGCATGCACAGATTGTTTGAAGTGTGCAAACTGTTGTAAAACAACGGGTCCTATGTTGACCCAAAAAGATATTGAACGAATTGCTAAGCATTTAAAATTAAAACCTGGAGCCTTTGTAGAACAATATCTCCGCATTGATGAAGATAAGGATTATGTCTTTCAGGAACTACCTTGCCCGTTTCTAGCAGAAGATAATAACTGCGGTATTTATGAAGTTCGACCAAAAGCATGCAGAGAATATCCCCATACCGATAGAAAAAAAATGAGGCAAATATTAAATTTGACCGCTAAAAATGTGGAAATTTGCCCTGCTGTATTTGAAATAGTGGAGCAATTAAAAAGAGTTAATTAATCAAACCGTAAAATAGGTAGAAACTTTATATCGTTTATCTTGGTATAATATCTAGCAGACATTTATAAACAACACTTGATGAAAAAAAATATATACATTATTCCCCTAATTATCTCATGCATCCTATTTTCTTGGGGATATGCGGAGCTTCCAATTACGAATGATGAAACGGAAACAGCGGAAGAAAATGAGATTAGAAAAAATGGAGATTGGTTTCTATACGTAGAAGATGCTTACGCAGCATCAAAGGAATCAGGTAAGCCGATAATGGCAAATTTTACAGGAAGCGATTGGTGCGGCTGGTGTATCCGTCTGAAAAATGAGGTATTTAATAAAGAGACATTTAAATTGTGGGCTGATGAAAATGTGGTTTTATTGGAGCTGGATTATCCACGTAAAAAGCAATTGACTGAAACTTTAAAAGCTCAAAATACATCTTTACAACAAGCTTTTCAGGTGTCTGGGTATCCTACCATATGGGTGTTTAATCTAGATTTTGATGAATCCATCAAGCAGTTTAGGATAGAAGCTATAGGAAAAACCGGCTATGTAGCAGGCGGTCCAGATGCATGGATTGGTCAAACTAATTTAATCTTAAAAAAAAATAAAGCGCAAGATTTGAACTCTTCTTCTTTAAAGGTTGTAGGTCTTGAATCCAATGAGAATACCAATATGGAGGTTTTGACCGAAGAGAAAGTAGTAGAAGAAAATCAAGCAGCCAAAGAAGTGTCGGAAATCGAGTTAAAGGAAGCCCTTGAAAGTGCAAAAGAAACTACAACTGTACTGACAAAAAAACAGCTAAAAAGGCAAGCTCGAAAACTTAAAAAACAACAGAAAAAACAAGACAAAATAGAAAAATAATAAAAAGAGTAAACTTACTTTTTATTCAATTTTTGCTGCACCCAATCACTGAATTTTTCTTGATTTTCCGAATAAGGGTACCCATCAGGGTACACGCCTTCCAATCGAGCTAAAAATAGATTAATTACTTCTTTTTTTATTATCTCTGCATGGTCCTCATAGTTTAAGCCTTGGGTAGGTATTGATTTTTCCCAAAACAGGTCTACTTGACCGGGACGTAAACTGATTTTTGGTTTGGGATATAATTCATGGGTTCCTGTTAAGGTGCAAACTACAATGGGAAGCTGTAAGTCTAAAGCCACTTTAAATGCACCACGTTTAAGATCCAAAAGGTACGCTTCTGAAAAATTTGACCAGCCCTCGGGAAACACGACAATATGTGCGCCTTTGTTGCCTTGTTTTTTCATATTTCTAAGACTTTGAATACGTGAAGCCTTACTTGATCGATCAACGGTAATGTAAAGCTTCTTTACCAATACGCCAATGAACGGATAACTGGTTAACTCTTTTTTGCCAATAAATTTATAAATATCAGGCATATAAGCCGTTGCAATAAGCGCATCTAAATCAGAACGATGATTAATGACGATGACACTTTGAGGGAGTTTGTCAAGCAAACTGGTGTGGTGCTGTTTTACTCGAACACCCCAAAGAAAAAGTATCAATTTAGTTACAATAGCAGGCCAACGGTGTGCTGCTCGGTAGGTCAAGTTCCCAAGAGACAACAGAATTATTTCAACGACAAAAAAAACACTTCCTAAGAGGATGAAAATAAGAAGTGAATAGATTGTCCAAACGGCGGTGAAGAATGATTTAATCATGAGCTTATGTATAAACAAAAGTACAAAAGTTCTATAAATAGAAGCTTTAATTTCCATTTATACAAACAAGTACTTAACTTCATAGATCATGAATAATTACGATTACGATTACCTAATAATAGGTTCAGGTTTTGGAGGAAGTGTTAGCGCACTGCGACTTGCTGAAAAAGGATATAAAGTGCTTGTCGTAGAACGTGGCAAGTGGTTTAAGGATAATGATTTCCCCAAAACGAATTGGAATCTATCCAAATGGTTGTGGTTTCCAAAAGTGAGATTTTTTGGAATCTTAAAAATATCTTTCTATAAACATGTTTCTGTGATAAGTGGATCAGGAGTTGGAGGGGGTTCATTGGTCTATGCAAATACGCTTCCAGTGCCAAAATCTCCATTTTTTAATAATGGTTCTTGGGCAGACTTGGCCGATTGGGAAGAAGAACTTAAACCACACTATCAAGTGGCACTAAAAATGTTGGGAGCTGCAAAAAATCCAAAGCTTTTTGATAGCGATTTCGTTGTTCAGGAAGTAGCAAGAAGATTAGGAAAAGAAGATAAGTTTGAAGCCACTGATGTTGCCGTTTTTTTCGGTGAACCGGGGAAGGAAGTGCCAGACCCATATTTTGATGGTAAAGGTCCAACCCGATCAGGATGTACGCATTGTGGGGCTTGCATGACCGGTTGCAGACACAATGCAAAAAATACGCTAGATAAAAACTATCTGCACTTAGCTCAACAATTAGGAACTGAAATTTGGGCAGAAAAAGAAGTCGTTGAGGTCAAACCCTTAAGCTCTGATGGAGAGAGAGGCTATGAAATTGAGATAAAAGACTCTACCAGCTTCTTTAAGAAGAAAAGAAAAGTTCGCGCCAAAGGAGTGATTTTTGCTGGCGGAGTAATAGGGTCGGTTAAATTGATGCTTCAGTTGAAGCAGAATGGCGCTCTCCCCAATTTATCGGATAAGCTAGGTACTGAAATCCGCACAAATAATGAAGCCTTAATACCTGTCACGAGTATTGATTTGCAAGGAAAGGATTACAGCAGAGGTGTAGCTATTGGATCAATTTTGCATACTGATGAAAACACTCATTTAGAGCCTTGCAGATACTCTTCCGGCTCAGGGTTTTGGAGAGTACTTACTTGGCCAATGACCAAAGGAAAAAATGTGTTTGAGCGTTTGGGAAATCTATGTTTGAATATTATCAAGCGACCTATTGCTTTTCTGAAATTGGTTTTTGTTCGAGATTGGGCAAAGAAAACGCCTATAATTTTATTCATGCAAACTTTAGATAGTACGCTTCAATTTTCCTTGAATGCAATTGGCCGAATGAACTCTAAAGTATCCACGGGTAATAGACCCACACCCTTTATCAAAGAGGCGCAAGAGATAGCTGAACATTTTGCAGATATTACCAACGGTATCCCAACCTCAATGAATTTGGAAACGTTATTTGCTATTCCCTCTACGGCTCATATTTTAGGAGGTTGTCCTATGGGTAAAGATGAAAATCATGGGGTGATTGACAAAGAAAATAAGGTTTTTGGGTATAAGAATATGTTGGTCTGCGATGGCAGTATGATAAGTGCAAACCCTGGCGTAAATCCTTCCTTAAGTATCACAGCTATAAGTGAACTAGCCATGACAAAAATTCCAGTTAAGCAAGCTTAGTAGATGGCTTTTTAGATGACAAGTAGAATGTCAGGACGAAAATATTTTTATTACATAAGTTAAAAATTCTAAGCAGGAAAAAGGGCTGATTTCACAGTCCTTTTTCTATTTTTGCCAAGCAATGCAAGGGAAAGTCTTAGAACTTATTTTTAAACACCGGTTCTCAAGTTTTGATAAAGAATGTCAGGAGGGGGTGTTTCATCAAGATGCACTATGGCGTGAGCTCGTTACCTTAGCCAAGAATACTACCTTCGGTAAGTTATACGGTTTTGACAAAATAGAGCATCTGGAGCAGTATAAGGCAAATATTCCAGTTCAAAGCTACGAATCATTAGAAGAGTATATTCTTCAAATGAAAAATGGTGCAGAAGATATACTTTGGCCAGGACAGATTAAAATGTTTGCCAAAAGTTCTGGAACAAGTAATTCCAAATCGAAGTACCTCCCTTTATCGAAAGCGTCCCTTTATGAGAATCATTTCAAAGGAGGCAAAGACATACTCAGTATTCACTGTCAGCACTTTCCAAATTCAACGGTGTTTGATGGAAAAAATGTATCAGTAGCGGGTTCTTTTGATGAGCAAAACGACAGAAGGGCTATTGGGGATTTATCTTCCTTGTTATTAGCAAACTTACCCCCCTGGGTTGAGTTTAATCGATTACCCAAAAAAGAAACTGCTTTAATGACAGATTGGGAGTCTAAAATCGATAGAATTAGCACGGATTTGACCCGTAAAAATGTGGCGAGTATTTCTGGAGTCCCGAGCTGGAACCTCATCTTGTTAAGACAAGTCTTGGCTAAAAGTGGAGTGACACATTTGAGGGAATTGTGGCCAAATTTTCAATTGTATATGCATGGGGGTGTAAATTTCGAACCCTATAAAAAAAGTTTTGAAGAGATAGTAGGTCCCGGAGACTTTACTTTTTTAGAAACCTACAACGCCTCTGAGGGTTTCTTCGCCATTCAGGATAAATTTGGAGATGAAGAAGCAGGCTTAGCCTTGCTATGCAATCATGGAGTTTTTTATGAATTTTTACCCTTGGCTGACTTCAATAAAAAGGGGACTAAAACTATTCAGTTAGAAGAGGTGAAATTAGGAGTCTCGTATGCTTTGATTATAAGTACTAAAAGTGGCCTGTGGCGCTATATGATTGGCGACACCATTCGCTTTACAACCCTCAAACCATACCGAATAAAACTAACCGGACGTATTCGATACTTTATCAATGTATTTGGTGAAGAGCTGATCGAGGACAATTCCAATAAGGCCTTAGCTTGTGTTTGCGAAAAATTAAATTGCGAAGTCAGTGAATATACTGTAGGACCTATATTTCCTGATAAGTATGGAAAGGGCGGACACCATTGGTTGATTGAATTTAAAAAAGCGCCTGCTAAGCTGAAGGAATTCCAGGCGGCTTTAGACTATGAGTTAATGAAACAAAACTCAGATTATGAGGCGAAACGGACGGCTGACTTAGGCTTACAAGCACCAACAGTTCTATCTCTTTCCAAGGGAGTTTTTTATCAATGGCTTAAAGCCAAGGGTAAAATGGGAGGGCAACATAAAGTGCCTAGACTGCAAAACCATCGAAAAGTCATCGATGAAATTCTTGAATTTATAAAAGTCCATTAAGCATAGTTTCTAAGCTGGCTTCGCTGTCCCCTTTTCCTGTTAATCGGAATTCCTCTTCTTCAATTGGCACTCGTTTCCATTATGGCCTGTTTAGATCATGAGCGCTATTAAAAAGTGCTTAAGATCAGTATTTGTCTTATTTGATACTTTTCTAGGTAATCGTATCAATAGAATATCAAGATTAGTTTTTAATAAAACGAAAGTCTAGATATCTTTGTATCATAAAATCTTAAAAGTATGCAATTATTAGACGGCAAAGCATTGTCTCAAACCATCAAGGAAGAAATTAAAATAGAAGTAGATAAACGGATTGCTTCTGGCGGAAAGCGACCGCATCTTGCAGCTATTTTAGTAGGATCAGATGGAGCTAGTGAGACTTATGTGGGCCACAAAGTAAAAAGTTGCGACCAGGTTGGTTTTGAATCTACGCTGTTGAGGTTTTCTGATTCTACCAGTGAGGAAGAAGTTTTAAACGCCGTTCAAGAGTTAAACAATGACGCAAGTGTTGATGGGTTTATTGTCCAGCTGCCACTACCCAAGCACATCAATACAGAAGCTGTTATCAATGCGATTGCTCCAGAAAAGGATGTTGACGGATTTCATCCAGTGAATATTGGTAAACTCACCTTGGGCCTAGAAACATTTGTTTCTGCAACCCCCAAAGGCATTATCACTTTACTAGATCGAGCTAATGTTAAAACTGAAGGGAGGCATTGTGTTGTTGTGGGAAGAAGTAATATTGTGGGTCGACCGATGAGCATTTTGATGAGTGCCTCAAGTAAACCCGGAAATGCTACCGTCACGCTCTGTCATTCCCGAACTAAAAATTTGAAAGAAATTTGCTTACAAGCTGACATACTTATTGTCGCTTTAGGAAGAGCAGAGTTTATCACAGGAGATATGGTTAAAGAAGGTGTTACCGTAATTGATGTGGGTATTACTAGAGTGGCAGACCCTTCAAAAAAGCGTGGATATGCTCTAAAAGGAGATGTCCACTTTGATAGCGTTTCCCCGAAGTGTGAATTCATAACTCCAGTTCCGGGAGGAGTGGGTCCGATGACCGTAGTGTCCTTGATGCAAAACACCTTGCGCGCAGCAGAAGAAAAATAAACCTAACATTCCTAAAATAGATCTTATTTACCTGTGCTCTTTTTTAATTTATTGCTGAAACAGTTTGAAAGGGCGAGCATTATAAATATAGATAAATTGAGCACAGTCCACTCTTAGTATTTTAGAATAGTCGAACAATAACTCATAATTTTAGTTCAATTAAGTTAGAATGCTTATTTTTATAAAAACTTAAAAACATGAAGATAAAATACTTTTTAATTGTTCTTTTTCTCTCTCTAAATTCCGTAAAAGCTCAAATAGAGTCTTACGAATTCATTCAAACATACACAGTTGCTGATTTGCAACAAGTGGTTGACGATTTTGGCGCAACAGGTGCGCTTGTACCTGCCTATGAAGTTGATTTGTATCGAGTATTTTATCAGACAGAGTACAACGATAGTTTAACGGTAGTTACTGGTGCTTTAGCGATTCCTAGAAATATGGATTGTAAGCCATCACTCATTAGTTATCAGCATGGGACTAGCTCTGAAAAATTAGGTGTACCATCATATGGAAGCGGTGAGATGTTTATTTGTCTGATCTTTGCTGCAGAGGGGAATGTCTTAGTAGCACCGGATTATATAGGGTTGGGGGGGTCAATTATTGATTTGCATCCTTATCAACACGGATTTTCTCAAGGTCATTCTGCTATCAATTTACTGAGAGCAGCACGCGATCTACAAACGGATTTATCATTTGAGCTAAGTAATCAATTATTCCTTTTTGGTTATTCTCAAGGAGGGCACGCAACAGCCGCAACGGCTAAATATATTGAAGAGTTGTATCCAGATGAGTTCAAAGTTACTGCAGCTATGCCAATGAGTGGAGCCTATGATCTTTCTGGTTCTCAAACTGATTTTGTAGATAATGGACAGCCCTATGCAACTCCTGGTTATTTGCCCTATATTGTCATGGGATATCAATCGGTTTATCACGATTTGTATGATAGCATACAAGAAGTTTTCATTTCACCTTATGATTCATTAATGCCCTACTACTTAATTGGACATAATTTTGACATGGGTTTTATCAATGGGCAATGTGACCCTTTTCCAGTAAATATGTTTACGCCCCAGGCTAGAGATGCTTTTTTCAACGACCCAAATTATCCATTTAAGGTAAGATTGGAAGAGAATGATTTGTTAGATTGGACTCCTCAAACAAAAATTCGTATGTACTATTGCACAGGTGATGAGCAGGTTTATTACAGAAACTCGGAGGTTGCAGATTCTGTTTGGAATTACAATGGTGCTCCTGATGCCCAAGCCGTTTTCTTAACTAATGAAGATCATGGTGGATGCATTGATGACGCATTAATCGCAGCAAGATTATTTTTTGGTAATTTACTAAACAACGGCGTTGAAATTTTGATAAATTACGATGCTGCTACCAACTCATACACCGTAGATGTACTTGGAGAGGATATAGTTAACTATGATGTTTTGTGGTCAGATGGAAGTACCGGAACAAGTGTTTCCAATGTGCAAGCCTCTGTATTTTACGAGGTAGAATTAACGCATAAAACAACAGGCTGTGCAAATGACAAACGATTTAACGTAGAGAGTGTTACAGGGTTAAGCACTCAAACTGATCAAATTGCAGTGAATGTTTATCCCAATCCAAGTAGCCAGTTTATTGTTCTTGACATAAATCTAACGTCCAATGAAACAGTGAAAATAATGGATAATCAAGGAAAAATTGTTTACTCATTTGATTTTCAATCTGGTACGGAGCCTATGGTAAATATTTCAGCCTTAAGTGCAGGGGTCTATTATTTGCATATTGGTGAAAGTGCACAGCATCAAGGTTCTTTTGTGAAAAAATAAATTTTACTTCAAAAGCGTTACTTCTTTATGAAATATTTTATTGTTGGTTGTTTTCTACTGATAAGTGCCTGTGCGCAACAAGAGCAATTGGACTTACATCACGATTGTTCTAGCATTCTCTCGCAAAATGGCCAAAAGATTTTAGAAAATGCATATTACAAGGTAATCCAAAATAAAGGCGTTTTTGCAATAAAGGAAAAAAAGAGTTTAGACGACACCCTAAGTCAAACAATTTATAATATTTCACCGGTTTATCCAGTAACTGACTCTGCTGGCTGGTCCATAGACTTTAAGGGCAAAGGATTTGAAATGACCAAATCTATTCTAGTAGCCGAAACTTCGAGCTATGACTCAGATGCGAGTTATGGGATTTACAGCTTACAATCAGGAGCGCGTATCCTAGAATACACATACGATAAATTAGAGGTATTGTTTGTTGATGAAAACAACAAGCGCTACTTAGGATTTTATTCAAAAAATGGTGCTCCATCATCAAACATCAAGTCTATTAGTAAAGAAAATACCTTAGGAATTTTCAACTATGCAAGCCAAGATGGCATACTAAATACGATTAGTTTGGAAGCTATTGATGTCAATTGGCTAGATATTTTAGATGTATCCAATCCGGTTCTAGAACTCCTGCCAATCGAAGACAATGCGATACAATTGAATGCAGGAAAGAAATTGTATTTCACTGCACAGGATGGATTCGCTGATGAGGGAGTCAATTTTGATTTAAAAGTGATTTTTTATACCACAGACACTTATACGCCGGTTGAGTTTACGCTAGAGGTAAGGGCGAACCAATTACTAATACCTCAAGATTTTAAGCACGGTATATTTCAATTAGAATCACTTTAGTTTCGTAATTTTGCACGATGAATAAAACGAATGCAGAAAGTCAACAGTTTGACAGCACGCTTGCTTTGCCTGTTATGGAAAGCTTCTATACCATACAAGGTGAAGGCTTCCATGAAGGTACAGCAGCATATTTTATTCGTTTGGCTGGATGTGATGTCGAATGCCCGTGGTGTGATGTGAAAGAGAGTTGGGACGCTCAGGAACATGAAATTGTTCCTTTACTTACACTAAAAAAATTACTCGGGGAGTCTAAGACTGAAATTGTAGTCGTTACTGGAGGAGAACCAGCCATGTATAATCTGGATGCATTAACAAGCATGATTCATTCCATGGGATTAAAAACGCATATCGAAACAAGTGGAGCTTATCCGATTACGGGTGATTGGGACTGGATTTGTGTTTCTCCTAAGCGATTTAAAAAAGCACTAAAAGAATGCATTGATTTAGCAGATGAGCTAAAGGTTATAATAGCGCATGAAAATGATTTTAGGTTTGCTCAAAAGTATGCTCAATTGGTTAACATCAATTGTAAGCTTTTTCTTCAGCCGGAGTGGAGCCTTAGTGAAGACTTGATGCCAGAAATTATTTCTTACGTAAAAGAGAACCCTCACTTTAGAATTTCTCTGCAAGTCCATAAGTATTTAAATATACCCTAGTATTAATCTTCGACCTCTTAATTAAATTTGCTGGGAATTTTAATACTTACTACTGTAAAAGAATGAATATGAAAATGCATATATATCTTGTTGTAATATTGTTATTCACTTCGTGCAATACACAGCTTGGTCTAGCCCAAAACGAAGGCAGTAAAAAGGCACAAGAAGCATACAAACAGGCTGATGAACATTTAGTGTTTGGTCGGTATCAATTGGCGGTGGAAGGCTTTGAAAAGGCGGTGAGTATAGATCCTAATTTTATCGATGCTCGTTTGCAATTGGCCAACCTGTATCAGAATCTTTATTTAAACTATGAAAATGCAGCTATTCAATACGAGGCAATTATAAATGCTGACTCTACCTTGACCAAAACCTATTACGAAATTGGAAGGTGTTTCCTTTATCTCAAAGAATGGGAACAAGCTCAATTTTATGCGAAAAAATATGAAGACAAAAGAAAACTTTCCAGCTACACGGATTGGTTATCAAGTGTTTTACTTGAAAGCATCGAATTGTCAAAAAATGCAGTGGCTAATCCCGTAAATTTTAATCCACAGAATTTAGGTCCAGCCGTTAATTCTGAGCAAGCAGAATATTTCCCATCCATAACAGCAGACAATGAATTTGTATATTTTACCGTAAATAACAAACAGGATAGGTACCCTAATGAAGACATCTATTCGGCACAATTTCTAGACGGTGAATGGAAAGCCAGAGAAGCGGTCAAAAGTGTGAACAAACAAAATGCTCAAGAAGGAGCGCACAGTATAACACAGGATGGTAGGTATCTATTTTTTGCTAGTGACCGAATGGACGACAATTATGGCCGGTTCGATATTTATATCTCAAAAAAAGAAGGAGATGAATGGCGTGTTCCAGTGAATATGGGTCGTGCTATAAATTCTAGATACTGGGAATCCCAACCGGTTATTTCCGCAGACTCTAAACAACTTTTTTTAGTGAGAAAGAGTAATGATGGATACGGGGGCAGTGATATATATGTTTCTAAAATTGATGGGAATGGTCAGTTTGGAGAATTACAAAACCTAAGCGGGGTTATCAATACACCAGGTGATGAACAGCGCCCTTATTTACATCCAGACGGAAAAACGTTATATTTTGCTTCTAACGGCCATCCTGGATTGGGGAAAACAGATGTCTATAAGAGTTCATTAAAAGAAGATGGGGAATGGGGCATTCCAGTAAATTTAGGATATCCCATAAATTCCAGTGAAGTCGAATTCGGTTTGTATGTAGCGGCAGATGGAAAAACTGCTTATTTTTCATCAAATCGTGAGGGAGGTTATGGCGATATGGATATATATAGTTTTGAGCTTCCTCGGTCTGCTCAGCCTGCAGTGGTAATTAGTGTAAAAGGAGTGATAAAAGATAAAACAAGCAAAGAATATCTGGCGGCGAATATAAAAATCTCCGAATTAGAGAGTGGAGCCGTATACAAGACCTTAAGTTCAGATGCTTTAAATGGCAGCTTTTTAGTAACACTTCCTGCAGGATACAATTATTCTTATGATGCCAATGTAGAAGGCTATTTGCCTTACTCTGAGTCATTTTCATTAGAGGATATCCGAGAGGGTAAAATAGTTGAGTTAATCGCAGAAATGACTAGAATTGAAGTAGGGCAAGAATTTATTTTAAAGAATATTTTCTTCAGCAGTGGTCAGGCTGTACTCAAGGAATCCTCAAAAGTTGAATTGGCAGTTTTACTCGATTATTTGCAAGAAAATAATTCCTTAAAACTGGAGGTAGGAGGACATACGGATAGTGATGGAACTGGGGAGTATAATTTGATTCTCAGCGAGCAAAGAGCAAAAGCCGTGTTTGATTATTTGCTCGAGCAAGGGGTATCCTCTTCCCGATTGACTTATAAGGGATATGGAGAAAGTCAGGCTATAGTTCCAAATGATAGCGAGGAGAATAAAGGAACAAATAGACGTACAGCGTTTAAAGTGATTTAAGCTAAGGTGCGGAAGTTCTACTTAGTGTGATTTATACACTTTGACTGCTTGAAAAAAATACTTAAAAAAAGGATAAAAGCCTTGAATCAAGCGAAAAATAAATACTAACTTTACACGCCTAAACAAACGATTTACTATGTCAGTGTTAGGTAATCAAACAGTCCACAATTCATTGAGGAATTTAGGTATAAAAACTACAGGTGACCAATTCTGGAATCTCTCTTCCGATGATTTAGCAAAGAAGACCGTTGAATTGAAACAAGGTGTTTTTGCTGATAACGGAGCAATAGCTATTAATACTGGCGAATTCACGGGAAGATCACCGAAAGATAGATTTATTGTTAAAGATGCTACCACAGAAAATGCTGTAGACTGGAATGATATTAATTTACCATTCTCCTCGGAAGGTTTTGATAAGCTTGAAGAAAAAATAATCAACTATTTTGCTGATAAGGATTTGTATATAAGAGATGCATATGCTTGTGCTGACTCCACATATCGCTTGAATATTCGTGTAGTTAATGAATTCCCATGGAGTAACATGTTTGCTTATAATATGTTCTTGCGTCCCACAGAAAGGGAAATGGAAAATTTCACACCAGAGTGGACCATATTAAATGCGCCAGGTTTTATGGCTGTCCCTGCTGAAGATGGCACGAGGCAACATAATTTTGCCATAATAAACTTCACCAAGAAAAAAATTATTATTGGAGGTACAGGGTATACCGGTGAAATCAAAAAAGGAATATTTTCCGTTCTTAACTTCATTTTGCCTCATTCTAAAAATGTGCTTAGTATGCATTGTTCTGCCAATATTGGAAAGGATGGTGATACGGCCTTGTTCTTTGGTTTGAGTGGCACGGGTAAAACGACCTTGAGTGCTGATACGAATAGAGCCTTAATTGGTGATGATGAGCATGGTTGGTCAGAAGATGGCGTATTCAATTTTGAAGGTGGATGTTATGCGAAAGTGATTGACTTGAATGCAGAAACAGAACCGGATATATACCAAGCAATTCGTCCAGGAGCTATTTTGGAGAACATCGGATTTCAAGAAGGGAATGCTCCAGATTATACAGATTCAACTATTACTTTAAATACTCGGGTATCTTATCCAATAAACCATATAAAGAATAGAGCAGAACCTTCGAAAGGAGGTATACCAACAAACATTTTCTTTCTTACTTATGATGCCTTTGGTGTTTTGCCTCCTATTAGTAAATTGACTAACGAGCAAGCAATGTATCACTTTATGAGTGGTTTCACCTCCAAGGTTGCAGGAACGGAAGTAGGAATAACCGAACCAAAAACGACCTTCTCTGCATGTTTTGGAGCAGCGTTTTTACCGCTTCACCCTTCTGCCTATGCAAAGATGCTCGGCGAAAAATTAAAGTCTTCTGGAGCCAATGCCTGGCTAGTGAATACCGGTTTGAGCGGTGGTGGTTACGGTGAGGGTAAACGGATGAGTTTAAAAGTTACCCGCGCCTTAATCAATGGAGCATTAAACGGAAGCCTGGTCAATGTTGAATTTGAGAAGCATCCTGTTTTCGGTGTAATGATGCCGATGGAGTTGGATGGTGTGCCAGACCATGTGTTGAATCCAAGAAATACCTGGAAAGACAAAGAGGCCTACGATGCATCTGCAGTTAAGCTAGCTGAATCTTTTAAAAATAACTTCAGAATCTTCGAAAAAGAAACTGACAAAGCGATTGTAAAAGCTGCTCCATTGTGTGAGTGACTTTCTAAATATTGGTATAAATACACTACCTTCTTTTTGAACAAATAGCAGGTGCTGCACTTCTCCAAAGAAATTGATTCGGTCTTTGTTTAGAAACAGTTTTTAAAAAATGTTTGTCCTTAGTTTATGCAAGTCTTCTATTCCAATAATATTATCAATACAGCCATCTTCATTGAAGGACAAGAGCATGTCCATCTTACTAAAGTACTTAGAAAGAGTGAGGGAGATGAAGTGGCAATATGCAATGGCAGCGGTTTGATGCTCAGCGCAAGAATTGTTTCTATATCGAAAAAACAAACGGTTTTGGAGAAAATTGAAATATTGGCACAAGAAAAAGTGAATACAAATAAATTAATCCTTGCTGTAGCTCCGACTAAAAATATTGATCGATACCAATGGATGATTGAAAAGTGCACGGAAATAGGAATAAGTAAAATTATTCCATTTTATAGTAAGCATTCAGAAAGAAGAAGGCTGAAAGTAGATCGTTTACAGCTTATTGCATTATCTGCTATGAAACAAAGTAAAAGCTTATTCTTACCTGAAATAATAGAGCCAATAAGCTTTAAGGACTTGCTTAAAATGGAATCAGTTAAACAGAAGTGTCTAGCGTATATGGAAGAGGAGACCACAACCATTGCTAAGCTAATTTCTAACTTGAATAGAAAAGAAGAACTTTTAATTGCCATAGGTCCGGAAGGGGGCTTCTCTGAAGAAGAAGTTCAACAAGCAAAAACAAATGGCTTTGCACCAATATCCTTAGGGTCAAAGCGTTTAAGAACAGAGACAGCTGCCGTATATAGTGCTGTTGCATATCAGTTATTATGAGAAAGATATTATCCCTACTTGTTATTTTGTTTATCGGGAGTCACCTATTCGGACAAGGTAACTTACAACTTGCCTTGCTAAAATATAACGGGGGGGGAGATTGGTATGCCAATCCGACAGCATTACCTAACTTGATTGACTTTTGCAACAAGCAGTTAAATATGAATATTAACCTTGAGCCAGCAACCATTGATGTGGGTAGTCCGGAAATATTCAATTATCCATTTATTCATATGACTGGCCATGGCAATGTGGTGTTTTCCGAGCAGGAAAAAGCCAATATAGGTAAATACCTAGAAGCTGGAGGGTTTCTTCATATCGATGACAATTACGGAATGGATCAATATATTAGACCGGTACTCAATGAACTTATTGATGGACGTTCACTTGTTGAGATTCCATTTTCACATGAGATTTATAAAAGCTTTTTTATGTTTAAAAATGGCTTGCCAAAAATACATGAGCACGATGATAATACACCCAAAGCATATGGCTTGTTTATTGAAGGCCGCTTAGTTTTGTTGTATACTTATGAGTGTGATTTAGGGGATGGTTGGGAAGATGCAAATGTGCATGGTGACCCTGAAAGTATTCGGCAATTAGCCCTGCAAATGGGAGCAAACATAGTAAAATATGTGTTTACGAACTAGGCTTTATACCGCCTTGCGAATCGAACGAATCAACTGGGGCCCTTCATAAACGAATCCCGTATAAAGCTGTACTAAATCAGCACCAGCATTTAACTTTCCAACAGCATCGCTTGCGCTATGAATACCGCCAACAGCAATAATCGGAAGATTAGCAGCTTTGTTTTTATTTAGATAATGAAGTACTGCATTAGATTTATTAAGAACAGGTTTACCACTTAAGCCACCCGCTCCTATTTCCTTAACTTTTTGAGCATTACTTCGAAGATTGCTTCTATCTATTGTAGTATTACTAGATATAATACCCGCAATACCAGACTCTTTTACAACCCATAAAATATCTTTTAACTCGTGCTCATTTAGATCAGGAGCTATTTTAAGTAAGATAGGTTTTGCAGCTTTTCTAGAATTGTTCAATTCCTGAAGTGTATTCAGGAGATTAAACAATTGTTTTTTTTCTTGCAACTCACGAAGATTTGGTGTGTTTGGAGAACTAACATTAACCACAAAATAATCGACGTAATCAAATAATTTATTAAAACAAATCACATAGTCATCAACCGCGTTTTTATTAGGCGTTATTTTATTCTTACCAATATTCCCTCCGATAAGTATAGTCGAGCGTCTCTTTTTTAATCGTTCAACAATTGCATCTAAACCATCATTATTAAACCCTAGCCTATTGATTATAGCTTCATCTTTAGGAAGACGAAACAATCGCGGCAAAGGATTACCTTCTTGCGGCAGGGGAGTGACAGTTCCTATTTCAATAAAACCAAATCCTAATGCGGCCAACTCATCAATGTACTTGGCATTTTTATCAAAGCCGGCTGCTAGTCCTACTACATTCTTAAAGTTTAGGCCAAAAACATTCTTACTCTTCGTATCATTATTGGCTTGATTAATCCAAGATAAAATAGGTTTTACCATAGGAATTGCGCACAATAATTTTAGCGTATTTAAGGTGAAATGATGAGCAGTTTCAGCGGGCATTAGAAAAAGAATGGAACGAATAAGCTTAAACATATTGTAAAGGTAAGTCTATAAAAGATTTTTTATAGCTTTATACGACATTAGAATTTATGAAAAAGAATATTCCATTAGCCGAACGAATGAGACCCACAGATTTGAATCATTTTTTCGGTCAACAGCACCTCGTAGGAGATGGAAAACCACTCCAAAGTTTTATGGATAAAGGTCAACTTCCATCCATGATTTTTTGGGGTCCCCCTGGAGTAGGTAAAACGACTATTGCAAGAATATTGGCCAAACAAAGCGATGCTCAATTCTTTCAGCTGAGCGCAATAGATAGCTCGGTTAAGGAAGTTAGAAGGATTTT
>TARA_B110000459_G_C16625869_1_pt1 | contig 19165 bp, 16 predicted proteins | sample TARA_B110000459 | Tara Oceans TARA_B110000459 (sample SAMEA4398296) | marine metagenome | biome: Polar Biome; feature: [SRF] surface water layer (ENVO:00010504); material: water (ENVO:00002006), including particulate matter (ENVO:01000060) such as... | depth 5 m | reverse complement strand
TTGTTTTATGGGGCGAACAGATCGATAGAATAAGAATCGGCGATGTTGTTAGAGTTCAGTCCGGTTGGTGTACACTTAGAGATGGCGAACTAGTGGTAAGTACTGGTCTTTCTGGCCAAATTACGGTGATTGACCGTTAATTTTCTAACTAAAAAGAGTATTTGTAATATTCAGATTCTCACGCAACCATAAAGAAGGGTAGGGTATGGGAGACTTTGTTCCTGAGGCATATTCATGAGTGAAAGAGCAGCAAATTGTACATCATCTGGCGTTCCATTGGTCGAAGGCGGCTCAACAACTTTCCCTTGTCCTGGATGCAACGAAGTCTCCATTGGACGTAGTCCAAGATGTAGAAACCAAGGCGTATTGTACGTCTGTTCTAAATGTGGATACCAGGGGCCCTGAGGTGATACTATGGGTATGGTAGCAATGACCTATAAGTTGAATCCTAACTCCGAAGTTGAGAATGTGGATGCTGACGCAATAGCAGTAGCAGTAAGGTCACTGGCCAGTGATGTTTATGATGTTCAAGCAGTGGATGTTAAGCCTCTTGCTTTCGGTCTAAAGTTCGTTCAAGTTCACGTAGTAATGTCTGACAGAGTAGGCGGATTATCCGATGACTTTGAAGGAAAGATGTCTTTAATTCACGGTGTTGGCGAGATTGAAGTTCTATCTATGGGACTTCTTTGAATCAATCACAATTGTCTAAGTGGGCATTGCATAAATTCTCTTAGTAGAGTTGTAGCGTAACTTCCAGAGGAAAGCGTGAATCTAAATCTAATACAAGCACCTTCGGGGTGCCATCTACTATTTTCCCCAGGTCCTTGCTTCCATTTAGTGCCCAATGTTTCATCATCGGTCACGATTGGTACAGTATCCACATGGAACTCTCCAAAAGATGTAACCAATGCTCTTCTCGTGCCTTTGGTCGAAAGTCTTGGTATTCTTTCAACATACCAATTTGCATCTTCTAAGTCCATATCTCTGATAGTTTGTTTCTCGATATCCCCACTTTCACCACCACAGGTAGAAATCTCACTACCAGGTAGAGGTCCTGTGGGTGTTAGTCGGCCAAGAATACAATTTCTCTCAACTCTTGGTAAGGTTCGTTCTTCAACAAGAATACAACTAGTTGCATCCAACTGTCCTTTCTCATCTACTCGCCCTACTAAGTCTCCTATGACCGGTGTAGAAATTGGTAATTTAGCATTTATTCTTGAGTTCAAGGATTTATTGAAAACAACAGATTGTAAGGCGTGAATGGTCATCAACTGTAGGTTATTTGGAAGTTTTAGAACCGCTCCAACCCAATCTTCGGGTTTTTTGATCAGTTGTTCTAACATTCTCTTTTCGAAACCTAACCACTGTGGTATTATTTCTAAAGCCTCCTCTATTGGACCATTATCTCTGACGAATTTTCTGAACTCTTCAACATCTTCTTTTTCCGTAATTCCTTCCATCGAGATGTAAGCCATTGCTGCCTCTTTCCATCTATTAGCGATTATATGCCTACCTACTTCTGCAGTCACTGGTCGTCCAGAGCCAAATCTTTGCGGTCCTATCCAGTTAGGGAATAAATTATTTCCAAGAGATTCACTTAGTTTATTATTGATTAATTCCACTTCCTGCAAGGCTTCCTCTTCACTCATAGGTGTTCCATCCTTATGGCAGCAACCTCTTGCGACAATTGTGAATCTATTTCCACGATGATTTCCAAATCCAATTTTTTGATGAGTTCTTCCAAGTATCTCGATTTCTACATCGGGCATTTCTACCTCAGCAACTTTGTTTTGATTGGCATCGATAACAAATAGTTGTTGAGTGACTGCTCTCTTATCTTTAGTTCCGGCAAAAAAGATTCTATTTCTTGGGATTTTTAAAGTTCTAGCCAAATTATTACAAAATCTATTTGTCTCCCAATTTGTCAATGTTATTTTAGCAACAGTGAATCTTCCTTTTGGTTCTAAGTGTAGTGGAGTTGAGATCTCTTCAACTCTAAAATCAGCAATTCTTGATTTTAGCATTCCGCCGATACCATTTGTTTCAGTGGCATAACCCTCTAAACCTATCAACTTAGATAACGGGTCAGAAAAAGACATCGCTTCAGCCCCTTCAGAGGCTTGTTGCGGAGAAATCTTTTGAGATTCCATCGACGATTTCTTTAACCAACTTCTCAGAAGAACTCTTGCCCTTGACACGAATGTAAAATTCTGGGTCATCCAATTCAGGATGTCCTGGGAAATAGTTAGCATAGTCAACATTTTTGTGACCATTCAAGCGTTGTCGAAGCATTTGAAGAGCAGTATGGCTTTCACCAACGATTCTCAATCTCAGTTCATTTTTTTCCATAATAAGTACCTTTACTGGCATAGCGAACGGTCTGTCGTGCCGCCTACTTGTTTTGAAGTTATCCTTTGAACGAGAGTGACAAAAATGTAAATACAACAATTTACGATACGATTAACCCGTTTGCTTTTTTACTGAATCAGTGTCGCCTTTCTATGGACACTGCGAAATTGGAGGAGGTAATGGCTTCTCATGCAGATAAATTCCGTAAAGCATCACTACCTATTTTAGTGGTTACTGGCATAATTACGGTACTTTTACTAGCAAATTTGTATTCTTCACCTCCTCAGTTTAACACAGACTTGGACGCATTCTCTCCTGATTCGGAATCAAAAGACGCTCATGATAGAATTCATGAATACTTTCCAAATGAAACAAGACCATTATTTATCGATGTGGAAAGAAATGATGGGGGCAATGTTCTAACCTTTGATAATATTCTCCTAATGCAGGAGCACCTCAAAGAAATCGAGCAGATTTCATTCAGTCAAAACGATTCAGTAATTGTTTGGACGACGACTCCAAATATTCTTCAATTAGCTTTAGATGAAGAATCTAATGGTACCAATATTTCTCAACTATCATCATGGAATCAATTATTGGACGCGATTGTGGATGATGATGTAGAGTGTCGTTTGACCAATGATGATCAATTCCTTTCGGCTGCCACTTATGCATCATCTGCTTTGCTAAATACCGATTTAGATTTCTCTCCAACATGTGACTACCTTGCAGATGGTTCTGGGGATGGTACTCCAGTGGCCAGTTCAACACTCTGGGTTTTAGAGATAGACCCAGACATGAGTGAAGAAGATAGAAAAGAAGTTCAAGTTGAAATTAGAGATAAATTTGGACAATTGTCTAAGAATTCAGAACTAGATTACGGTGTTGTTTCACTTGACCTCTTATCTCATGATATCGATAGTGGTACTTTTGATAATTTAGCACTCCTGGTAGTCCTAGCACTTTTGGTAGTTGTTGTGTTACTAATATTCACTTTCCGTTCCATCAGCGATGTTGCTTTCCCTCTAGTGGGATTGTCAAGTGCTTTGATTTGGACATATGGTACACTTAATCTATTCAATGTAGAATTCACTGCATTAGAAGTCGCAGTGGCTCCATTGGTTCTTGGATTGGGAATTGATTATGCAATACACTTGCAACGAGCACAAGCAACACTAAGAGAACAATATCCTGATCCAGCAGAGTCATGGCTACGTGCTTGCGCTAAACTATCAGTTCCTCTATCTTTAGCAGTAATCACAACAGTGGCAGCATTCTTGGCCAATGTAATATCCCCGTTACCTCCATTGACTACTTTTGGATTAGCCCTTGCTTTCGGTGTGATTTGTGCCTTTATTACTTCGACAGTAGTTGTAGGAGCGCTTCACGTAGTTCTTGACTTTTCTAATTTAGAAAATACTTCTAAAGCCATTACTTTGCCAGTCTTTACCAATAACTTAGTAAAGATTCAGCAGAAACAACAAGTGAGTATTTTCCTTGTTGTAATATTACTTTCTGGACTTTCCATTTTTGGAGCAGCCTCACTCGATACTGATTTTGACCTTGGTGATTTTGTTGACCCTGAAATGGAAATCATGGGTGTTAGGGAAGATTTAGCGGATAATTATGATAGCGCTGGCTGGAAAGTAATCTATGTGTTATTCGAACCAGTTGACCAGAAAGTGTACATTGAAGGGGACTCTGACTTACTGAATGAATTAAGAGGTTTACACGCTGACTTAGAATCCAATCACGATGTAGTCGGTACCGACGGTAAACTTCCTTCACCCTCATATGAGGGCCCTTATGTAATATTGAGAGATGCGATTCTTCGAGATAGTAATTTTGGGCAGACGCATAATCTAGAAGTTTTTGCAGATGGAGGCGTTTATGTCGATAATTATAGTCGAGGCTGCAACTTAGGTCTTGCTTTCCAATCATTGATGCAAAACAATACTATTGCCGATGCTATTAGTGGCGAGACTTGGTCGCAGAGGGTAGAGAATAGCGTATACTTGGAAGATTCCAATATTATCTATCTTCGAAATGAAGTAAGGGTAGAAGCTTCAACTTCTGTCCAATCTGCACAGGTAGTGAAAGACTTTGAAACAATGCTGGGCGATGAATCAAAGTCGGGGACTTTGAGGTATAATCTTGCATCTAATTCGGAACTATATGTCACTGGTGACTTAGCAATGCTTCAATCAGTACTCGAGGGTATTTCGATTTCTCAGATAAAATCAACTGCAATATCTCTGGTGGTTTCCTTTATTGTTTTAATTTCCCTAACACGAAGAATCTTACCAGCAGTAGTGGTTCTATTCCCAGTATGTGTAGCATCTTTATGGGTTGTTGGCTCTATGGCAGTTATTGGTTTGAAGTGGAATGTTCTAACTGTAATGGTTACAGCATTAACCTTAGGAATCGGTATTGATTATTCTATCCACATGTGGCGTCGTTTCGAAGTAGAGCTATCTCGTAGAAACAATCATTGGGATGCTCTCAGGGCTTCTATTTCCACAACCGGTGTCGCATTGATAATGAGTGCACTTACAACTGCTCTAGGTTTCTTAGTCCTGATGTTTTCACCTATGCCTGTGATTCAAGACTTCGGCCTAATAACTGCGATAACAGTATTCTTTTCTCTACTTCTAGCATTGGTACTATTACCGGTTGTAATGGAACTTTCCGCAAGAAGCCGAGAGGAACAAGTCATCGAGAAAGAGTTCGAGCCTCAGTTGGATGATCTTGCTTAATTTCTAGAAAGAGCCTCAGTGATATCTTTCATTTCAAGCCCCTGTTCACGGGCTACTAAAGCGATACACATCCAAAGGCTTACGAAACTCAAGGCACTTTTCTTTCTTTGAACTCGTCTTTCAATTTCGTCTAATTCAAGTTTTGATTGTTTGGCGACAAAGCGCTTAAGTCTCTTTTCCATCTTTGCTCTAGGGTCTTTACTGATTGTTTCAGGTTTATTATCGACTTTTATGGTCGCTTCTGTTTTATTTTTTGCCGGTTCAGCCGGCGATTTTACTATTTCGGAGATATTTACGAATGCCTTTGAATCATATCGAACTGGATTAATCAATCGTGATGGCCTGGGAAACCAACCAAGTGGTGTTGTTATTGAATTATTTTTGATAACGGATTGTAACGAACCTTCGTTGCCAACCAACCATCCGGCATCGATTAGAGAATGGACTGCAGTGCTCGCTTCATCAGGTGATAACCAACCCATGTCGAAAGATAAAACTCTCTCGATATCCAAGTCGGAAAGGGAATTGCCATGCCTGAAACACACTGCTAAGACTCTGCAGATATCATCAACATCAGCATCCGCCATGATTGCTATAGAAGGTGATTGTTTTTCAATATAGGCGTGTATAGTTAATAAAATCTGAACCATAATAATATCCCATGGAAACAATAGTTTCTTTTGAAGAGGTCATCTGCGCGCACCAAGGGGGAATATGAATTTCACGAGAATATGTAGCTAGAGACCCCCGAACAGGCAAACCAATCAAAATGGGTGGCTCGAAAAACATCAATCATACAATTGAGTCGGAGACTGGCCCGTGGATGGCTCTCAAGAAGGAAGAAATAATTCCTTTAGCAAGAGGAGAATTTAGTTCGGTGGATGTTAGTTGGAAGGGTGAAAGTTTGACTCTATCGAGAATTGATGGAATCATGGCATTGACTCGAATTAAAGGCAAGGGGAAGAATTCTTCAATGGCTCATCAAACCTTATTACTTTCATTAGAGAGTGATATTCCTGAAATACGAGAAGCGGGATTGAAAGCTCTGCCTGAAGTTGCCACACAAAAGTCAGAGGAATTATTTGATTGGCTTTCAGTTTTACTGGATGACCCAGTTCCTAAAGTTAGGCAAGCTGCAAGTAAATGCCTATCACTTTCAACACCTGTATTTCCATCAGGAGTACAAGTAATCCTTCAAAATGAACTTCGCTCTTACAATAATAAACGGATGGAGGCAGCATGGAAAGGTCTCAACTCGCTCTGTGAAACGTGGCCTTCTGTAGCCTGTGATCATATCGACACCCTACTTCTTGAAGAGGATCCAATTTATCGAAGAAAAGCTGCTAAGTTGTTGAGAAAGTTATTATCCAAAGGTGGCTCAGTAGCCTGGGATTTAATTTCCTGGGCATTAGATGACGAAGATGTTGAAGTTCGACGTAATGCTGCCAAAACACTACCATCTTTGGCACGAAACGAAACAAGACTTGCCACTATATTTTCAGAACGGGCAATGATCGACCCCGATAATAAGGTCAGATTGAGTGCAATTAAAGCAATACAAGCGATGGATAAAGACCATGGTAGAGCTAGAGAATTGGTACTTCAAGGTGCTTCCTCAAAGGATATGAATATTCGAAAGGCCTGTATTGAGATGCTTCCAAGGCTATACTCTGATGAAGTTCTTCGTGGCATTGCAATAGACTTACTCAAGGTGGAGGCAGACGAGACACTCCGTCAGGAACTGAAAGAGATGGCAATAGATGAATCCCTCGAAGGTTCAGAGGCGCAGAAAAACAAATTCTTAGCACCTGCACCTTCGGTTCCAATGTTAGATAGGGAAGTTGCTGAGGCTCATGGTATTCAATTAGGCTTAGAAAAATTACCTGTCGGAGCGAATTCAGATTCAGGACCTAAAAAGCCTCTTAATGATGAAGAACAACTTAAGAAGCAGAATGATGCTCTAAAAGAAGATGCTAAGAAAACTAATCCATTGTACCGTTCAGTTAGCCAAGATGACATGATGGGATATGAAGAAGAATACGATTTCACGGATTCAGACGACGACGAATTTTGATTAATAACTCATTATCAATTGTCGGTATGGTTAAGAAGGGGGCTTTAGTGGACTGCTTGCTTAAGAGGTGTAATTATGAGTGACTCTCCTTTCAATGACAAAGCTGAACAATTCGACCGTTTGTGGGATGGACTAACTCCAAAGGGAGTCAATCGAAACAAATCCTTGAAGTTCCGACAATATATTTTGGAACACGTTAGGCAGATGCGTCGTCCTTTAAACAAAGAAAATGCTCGTAAGTACTGGATGGGTATTCTTCAAAAAGAAATTGCAGAGAAGGATAACTTCTGATTACATTCGTTAGGGCTACCCCCGTCTCGGTGCCCATAGTAATTTGAGACGGAGGTGAAAAAAATGTTCACGAATCAAAGTTTCAAATCTTGGGATTTACCTACAGAGTTACAGGCTGGTTTAGATTCTCTTGGTTGGGAATTAGCAACACAAGTCCAAAAAGATACCATACCCTTAGCCAGAAAAGGTCTTGACATCATAGGTCAAGCTAGAACTGGTTCTGGTAAAACTGCCGCCTTTGGTATTCCAATCCTAGAGTCATGTAAACCAATTGGCAAATTTCAGGCTTTGATTTTAGCTCCAACAAGAGAGTTAGCTAATCAGGTTTCACAAGAGATAGAAACTCTTCAAGGTGAAATGGGATTGAAGATTATTACTGTCTATGGTGGTACTGACTTAGAGAAGCAAGCCAGAAAGTTACAAGATGGTGTTGACATAATCGTAGGTACACCTGGTAGAGTCATGGATATGACTCGCAGAGAGTTTATCGATATGTCATCAGCATCTATTTTCTGTCTCGATGAAGCAGACCGAATGTTAGATATGGGATTTTTCCCAGATATTATGTGGGTCGTTGAAAAGATGACAAATAGGCAACAAACTCTATTATTTTCAGCAACATTCCCTCAAGAAATAATCGATGCTGCAAATGAGTTCATGAATGAACCAGAATTTATTTTGACTAATTCAGAGGAATTAGACCTTCCCCCGGTTGACTTGTACAGTATAAGAATTGGTAGAGGTAATAAATTATGGGCACTCTCTCGTTTGTTGCTAAGAATGAATGACGAAGATCAAACAATTATCTTCTGTAATACCAAGAGAATGGTCGACTTGGCAACCCAACGTTTGAGTAAGCAGAAATTCAGTGTTGAAGGCCTGCATGGTGACTTGAACCAAAACCAAAGAGAAAAGATATTGGATAGATTCAAAGGTGGAGAATTCAGGACTATTGTTGCAACTGATGTCGCAGCAAGAGGTATTGACGTCGATGGAATTACTCTGGTTATCAATTATGATATTCCTAATGATGTCGACTCATTTATTCATAGAGTTGGACGTACGGGTCGAATAGGACGTAGTGGAGAAGCATGGAGTCTTGTTTCCAAGGATGATTCACCTCAATTGTCTAAAATTATAGCAACCTATGACCTAAATATTTCCGAATCAGAAGTCCCAGGACTAAATGAGGGAGTTGAAGAACTCATCAAGTACCAAGATGACTATCAAGAGAACTCTAGTGTCTTTGGTTTTGTAACTCTTGAACTAGATGCTTCAACATCACAAATTGGTTCATCAAGGAAAATTACTGACTGGTTCGTTAAAGCGATCAAATGTAATGAACTAGCAATTGGAGATATTACCTTTGAAGATGATTCAACAAGAGTAGATATTCATACCAGTAAAATTGGTCTTGCGATAAAAGCCTTAGAGAAGAACCAAATGAATGGAATAAGTGTCAAGACTTCAATTGTAAATTGATCATTCTTCTTCTATAAGTTCTTTTGGCCACTCACCATTAGCCTGCTTTCTTTCAAATTTGAATACTGTAAAAGCACCAACTAATACTCCTATAGCCGATAAAGACCATGAAGTATCGATGGCATTATCCCAAGTATTTTGAGCTTCGATACAACTATTGGTGGATAATTTAGAAAATGAACAGAAGTCCAAGGTTTCTTTTGCATCCATGGCTGAATCATTTGTAGTAATACTGAAAACGCCATAGCAGATCATCATGACTACAAATGCCAATGTTAGGAAATGCTTTGTATCCCAATTAGAACGAACTTTAAATCTCCAATTTTCTTTATTCTTTTTCGAATTAAGAACCTTTGATGAACCGCCTACAAACTTAAACCAAACCAACCACATCATAACTAACAGTAGTAAAAATCCCCACTTATAGACTAATTCATGAAAATTCCACATTCCTGTCAAACACACAGGATTATTTGGGTCTATGTAGCAATCGGAGGCTGCAATTGGATAGAAAGCTACCAATCTTACAATATTTAGTACATATACAATGGTACACATTACCATTACTGACCTAATCTTTAACTTTTGAGGAACTCCTTCAGTCATCAATATTAATGTAGAAATAAAGATCATTTCGTGGACGCCAGCACATTCATCAGACACATACAAAGCGACAGTATCCAGACTTCCAGGGAAATTAGGATTGTAGAGGTTAATCTGAGTCATCCAACCATTATGAGTCGTCAACGTTGCAGTACCTTCGCCATAAATCAAATTTGTCAACTCATGCCAAATCCATGCTTCGCTAATTTGAATCGGCAGTAGTGTATCAGATGGTTGAGTTATGAACCAATAAAACAACTCTACACAGAGTAGAGCCAATGGTATCTTCATATATTTTTTACCAAGTTGAAAAACCTCTCCCCACGACAAATCTTCCACAGTGGAAGTTGATGTTTGGGTATTGGCCATGTGCACTGCTAGGGCTATCTATTCATCAATATGAGGTATGATAAGATTAAATGTATATATCTTGTAACACATGGATTGAAATGTATGTTCTATCACCACCAATTAGTGAAGGTCGTGTTGGACTCTGATTTGAGTAAAATTATTTCACATCAAATCAATGTCATCGGATTTTTCTGCCCAGTTCCTCTTTCGGAAACAAAGAAGGCTTTGAAGAACTTGAAAAGAGGCGACGTTTTGGAAGTTATTGCAGATGACCCTGAGGCAGTTCACGATATCTCTATGCTGATTGAGCGAATGCCACACAGAATGAGTATTATCGATGATCAAACAGGTGAGTTCCGCTTTATCATAGAGGTGAAAGAATGACAGATAACGGTTCTGGAATTGTTGAGGATTCTTCAATCCCTAGTGAAGCTAAATTACCAACTCCGTTTGGAGAATTCAAAATCCGAGTATTCCATGAGGAAATAACAGGCTTTGACCATGTTGCTTTGACTTTAGGAGAAATGGACGGCCCCGACCCTGTTTTAATACGAGTTCACTCCGAATGTCTAACCGGTGATGCGTTTTCAAGTCTAAGGTGTGATTGTGGTCCGCAATTACAAGCTGCTCTAAAATCAATTGCAGAAAGAGGTTGGGGATGTTTGCTGTATCTAAGGCAGGAAGGCCGAGGAATAGGTTTGCATGCAAAAATACAGGCATACCGACTTCAAGATCAAGGTGCAGATACCCTTGATGCTAATCTCATGTTAGGACTTCCGGGTGACAGCAGAGATTACAATATTGCAGTTTCTATGCTGGAATCCTTGAATATAGACAGAGTAAGCCTCCTTACTAATAATCCCAATAAAATCAGTCAGTTGAGAGAGTACGGTATTGATGTTGTAGAAAGAGTTCCTTTAGTAGTCGGTGTTGGAGATTCAAATCGTTTTTATCTTGAAACTAAAATTGACCGAATGGGTCATTCTATAGAAAAAGATGAACTGGAATAAAAAAAGGAGGGCCGTGACCGAGAATCGAACTCGGGCTGACAGAACCACAATCTGTCGTGCTAACCCCTACACCATCACAGCCATCTGGGTATTTGCCCCCTCAAGTGCTTGGTATTTCAATAATCCGCTAAACTTGAGTTACTTAATTATCCATAAAAAATTAATCTTTTGACCCTTGCATTCAATAGTTATCGTCAATGTCGCCATGGTATGGGCACAAGATACAAGCGAATTTCTGTAGTATCACTTATGATTCTTATCTTGTTACTACCCATAGCAGGGCATGCTAGTGCCAGAAGCGTCCACTCAGTATCTAATTTTGATTTATTCCCGCAAGGAGATTTTAATGACCCTATTGCTTGGCAAGCAGATTCAGGAATTACTTTTCTTACATCTGATGCGCAATATACTGAATCAATGGTTGCCGATAATCGTATGACATTATTACATAGCCGTCCAAATAACTACCAATCATTAACTACATGGGCAGGAAACTCTGCTACAGATTCTAACTATTCGACTGGCTCCCCTGACCTGCAATTCACATATACTTCTGGACCAATAATCGAACTCGATAGTTTTGATACCTCCAGTATGAACTCCTATGAATTAGTTTCAGTCTCCGTAGTAGCAGCTTTCCACATTCCAGATAATCTTGAGCAAGATCAAGTTCAGATAGTGATGAAGTATGATGGTAATTTTGAAAACTTAGTAACCTATGTAAATACTCAAAGTCCAATTGATTATATCAACGGAAGTTTGTGGTCCAAGAATATAACCTCTCTTGCAGACTGGTCTTGGTCGATGATTGAAGATATTGAGATAAATCTAGATTATGTTTCGGTAGGAAGTACAGATGATGCTAGATTAGATGTTGATGCTTTTGGAATAGAAGTAGTGGTAAAGTATCCATGGTATGGAAGCGAGTGGGCATCATCAACTTCTACTTTTACAGGGCATTCAATGCCAATTATCGATTTAGATATTTCAAAGGGTCAATATAACAATATGGCATTAGCCCAATGCGGTCTTACTTCAAGTCTATCTGGGTCTTCAGGTTCTTGGGTTAGTGAAATAATCGAATCACCTCCAAGCCAAACAATAGGTAGGGTTCACTATTCATTAGATGACTCGAGTATTGATGATGTTGTAATGGAATATGCTTCATCATCCGATGGAACTTCATTTAGTGAATTTAGTAATTTATCTAATCATGAACTCTTACAAGAACAATATGTAATGATTAAAATCACCAGCACAGATTCATGTGTATCAGGAATTACAGCAGATTATAATAATCCATCTCTCAGCATAGATGGTAGAATCTTTGGTAGTTTAGAGGGTTTATCAACAGAAAACTCGAAATGGAAAGTATATGTGAATAATCAAGAAGTAACATACCAATCGATTGCACAAATAGGTAATTTCAATTTAGATTTACCAATTGGTCAATACATGATGGTTGGTGATGATAGTATTGATGTTCAAGTTAGAGCATGGTTTAATTGGGATTCTGATGGTTCGTCTAGTACTACAGCACTAGAAGTATCGAGTATTTCTATTAGTGGAGGTTTCGATTTGGAATGGGATGAAGACCCTACTTGTGGTTTGATTGGTACGCAGACCTTTTTCGAAGATGGCGGTGGGATTTTGATTCCCTTTGTCAACGGTTGTAGTGATGACAGGACTAGTAAAGATAATTTATCAGTTGATTTTATAGTGGAAAATGAATCTTTAATTTCGGTTGACCTCTCACAAGAAGATATTAGAATTCTGCTCAAACCTGAGGCATCTGGAACTACTACTGTTTTGACTACTGTTAGCGACCAAGTAGGTAATCAATGGCAAGAAACTTTTATCGTAACAATAAATACAGTAGATGATGCTCCAGTTTTGAATGAATTCCCAGCAGTTGTTCCAGTAGAATTATCGGTATCCACTCAGGTACCTTTTACCTACAGCGATATCGATTCAACTGGCTTAACTGCATATACTAACAGAAGTTGGGCGACAATTGACCTTGATTCAGGATTCATTACGATTAATGCCCCTTCAGCAGGATTAATCATACCTGTAGAAATTAATCTATGCGACCAAAACACATGTGTTCAAAGAATACTAGACTTGGAAGTTCAATCATTACCTGATTTACTTATTGAAGAAGTTGTAGTATCTGATGGAGATATATTTCACAAAGACATAGTTCCTATCAGCGTGTATGTAAGGAATAATGGAGATGCTGAAGCTACATTGATTTCAGTAAGGTGTCAACAAGGAGCGGATTTAATAGATATCCAAACCATTTCCATCCTTCTTGCACAAGAACTCGGAGTAGTTACGTGTGAATGGCAAGTTCCTGAAGGAATTCAAACTGCTGAAATCAGTATTGAAATTGACCGAGGTGGCGATATTATTGAAGGAGATGAAGGAAATAATCAAGCCAATATAACAATTGAAGTTCTAGAGCAAAATAAAGAAGATAAAACTTCCAGTGGTTTCGAAATATCTGGTTCTTCAGTATGGATAATCACAATTATCGCATTGGCTCTGGTGATTGGGATTTTCTCATTCCTAACACCTCCTAAGATCAAAAAAATTAATTGATTAAAGAATATTGATTACCGATGTTCTAATGTCGGATAACGCGAAAATACACCTTAACATTGATAGGTGCAACGAAAAACGAAACTTTACTTTGAGGCTGTGGGGGTCGTTCAACTAAGGTTGACAAAGTGGGTGTGGGAACATGTCAATATTGAAAATAAGAATAGAAACGGAAGAATATATTTACGAAGAATTTGAAGAAGCTTGATCACTTTTCTTGTACGCTCCATCTGCGAGGGTACAGGTCTTGTTCGAGTAAGACCATGCTAGGTCTTGCAACTTCTCCCGAATCCATATTCGGTAATTGATTGGTATCTACGGTTAGTTTTACTATACCTACCAACTCCTCTTTTAATGTGAATATTGCGAGTTCTTTCCCAGATGTAATTTTGTCATCTATATCTACAATCCCTGGTCTTAGAAGTGGCGCTCCATGAGCAATCGCTGCTGCTGCACTATCTTTGACGTGTGCTGCAGGCATATCTAGGACTAGTTTCTCTACAGGTTGAATCATCTTTAGAAGTGCATCAGGCTTATCGCATTCTTTCCAAAGCCAGTATGCATCAGCCACTTCTTGAAGAGTAACACACTTTGATAGTTCAAATCTACCGGATTTTTCACGACGCAATTCTTTGAGTTCTACTTTATATCCTAGCATGAGACCTAAATCCCGAGCCATAGTTCTGACATAAGTACCAGCTTCACATTCAATGCGAGTCAAGAAATCTTTACCATTTCTTTCAATCATATCGAATGTTGAAATTTTTCTAGTTCTGACCTGAACTTTTACAGCCGAGATTTCAGGCGGTACATTGTAGACACGGCCAGTAAGTCTCTTCATTGCAGATGCAAGAGCATCAGCATCAGGATCTTCAGCACAACGGAAAATAGCAATATATGTCTTTTTATGAGTTAAAACCTTCTTTGTAACTTTCATAGATTTACCCGCAAGTAAGGGTAGAACTCCTGTGGCAAAGGGGTCTAATGTGCCTCCGTGTCCTAGTCGCTCAAGGCCAAATAAATCTCTAACCCATGATGCTACTTGATGTGAAGTAGGGCCTGCAGGTTTGTCCAGTAGAATAAATCCAGAAGCGAGTCTTTGTTCCACGGTTCTTGAATCCGGATGTCCTCCGATTGCATTATTGGTTTCTGCTTTAGTATCAAGAATTAGTTTTTCCAAAATTATCCCTCCAAAATTTCTAGAGTCAACGAAAACACTTCGTCTATTCCAATGTGTGTTGCATCCACTACATGTGTGTATGGTTCCTTATGCTCTGGATTTAAGCCATACATGCTCTCATATCGTTGAAAATCAATATCTGCTCTTTCGCTATTTTCCTTTAGGGCCTGCTCAAATGAGACCCCTTCTCGCATAACTACTCGATTCGCTCTTTCTTCATCGGTTACGTCAAGCCATAGGCGAATACATTTGGCTTCTAATTTATATGCCCACCAGCCCGACAATCTCGACTCAATTATCTCGATTTCATTCTCAGAAATTAGGTTCTTGAGTTTTTCATCTAATTGTCGGTCTACCATTTCGTCTTCACTACACAACTTTCCAAATTCAGATAATGAGAGATTTCTTACCTTTGCTTCATCTCTAAAGATTTGTCCACCATTAACAGAATTCCAATTGAAGTGTTCCATCAATTTCCTTACTAGGGAACTTGTACCGCTACCAGGATGACCTGATATGGTTATTTTGGGCATATTCACACCCATTTATGTCGACAAACTGTACACTTCTTATCTCGGGGGCCACTCTTTGTGATTATATCACAACCGCACTTTGGACATTCTAATCCTTCAGCGCTAGAGTAAGTCGAGGCAGAATCAATAGAATCTTTTGAATCGGATGCCGATTTAGTTGAGTTCTTTCGATTATTCTTACTTTTATTTGAGTTTGACTTACTACGCTGTCTTCTTCGCTTAGCATTTTCATCAACTTTCTTGGCTTGTCCTGCCACTAGATGTAGAAGTGGCTCTTTCAATTTATCACCAGCAACAACAAGTGGGTGAGAACGATATCTGAACAGTTTTATGTGCCTATCGACAATTCTTCCTAGAGGTGCACTCATACAGATGTAGGCACATATCCATGCGGGGAAGAAAAGAAATTTATCAGATAATAGATTCCATTCTGACGCCCAAGGCAATGAAACATAATCCACTCTAAATGATTCCACTGCAGTTGTTAACCAAGAGAATAGTCCAATAATAATTACCATTGTAAACATCATAGGCTTCATGGCACCCATTTGCATCTTAAGTTGCTCTGGCATCATTTGCTGTTGAAGTAGAGTTGCCTTTTCTTGAAGAATAGGGTCTCGAGACATCCTTGCATCATTCATCATTCTTCGGACTTGTCCTTGTCGGTGACCGATATGAGCTTGTGCAATGGGGTCTTGGAAGAAACTTCGAAGTATAGTATTCATCAGCATTGAAAAAGAACCAAGCATTAGAACAGTTACGATGAAATACGTTTCTTCAGGAAGTACTGGAGACAAAACAGGGTCTGCAATTCCACCCAAAGTTCCTCTGATTCCAGGATTCATAATCAATAGGGTCATCAAGACCATAATCATGAGCATCATCATCATCGAACCGCCGGGCGGCTGAGGTGGAGGGGGGTTATTCCCACTTGACATAGGTGATGGGCAGAGCATAGAGGGCATCAATGTTGGGTTCAAAATTACCTCAAAATCTGTAAATGAACTGTTATGGGTGAGTTTGAAACGGTGAACCCCTTACGGGTAATACATGAGACGCAAACAACCACTTGAGGTAGATGCTAATTGGCGATACCCATTACCAATGCCTATGCCCTTCCAACCAGTTTGTGTTACGGAACTTGAAGCGATCGAACAGATGGCAATACTAAAGTCACAACCTAGAGTCTTCATGTGGACAGATGAGCCTAGACGATGTCCTTCTGGTTGGGATTATATTGCCAGTGTCCGTCAAGGTGTTCCCCCACAAGGAATTGTAGCTGAACTTGATGCATGGATGGAACAATATCCTGGTGCTTGGTTAGCAGTAGATCTTCGGGATGGAGTAATCCCTCCATCAACCCCAATACCACTAGATCAATTTCTTTCCCAACTTAATAGACCTACTCTAGTCATAGTAAGTTCTTCTTCGGAAAATGAGTTCTGGCCTCAATGGGTCTTACCCCAATGATTTCACTCAAAAACGTACTCGCATGCACTGCATATAGCAGCATCAGATGAATTCTTTGTTGTACAAATCGGACAAACCTTGTCACTTTCTGAAGAATCCGCTGTAACCGATTCTTCTTCTGCTTCAACAACTTCTTCCACAGTTTCTGATTCTTCAGTAGTTTCATCTGAATTCATTTCATTCCATGCATTCGCAGCATCTTCAATTTCAGCCTTCTTCAAGTATCCATTATCATCATGGTCAAAGCTAACAGCATGAGCAACAAATGCATCACGGTCTTCTATACCATTAGCCTTCATTACACGAAGTAATACATCCTCTCTCCAAGTAACCTTTGGTGAATCTTCTTCAACGACATCATCGACTTCAGCAGTTTCCTCTGATTCTACTTCTTCGACTGTTTCCTGTTCTAAACTTGGAACGTCTTCAGTTTCAACTTCATCTCCAAAGTGTACTCCGTGGAATCTATTTAGTGCTTCAGCATCAACTTCTCCAGAGCCCTTGATTTCGAAGGAAACTTCAACTCTCTCATTCTTTCCAACAATTGGGACCATCCAACTTACATGAGAGCCATCATCGCCATCTTCACTGGTCATTTCGCAATCTTCACGCTTTCCACCAGTTCCTTTAATATGCCAATCTTTGATTTCAAAGTTTGAAGGTATTACATCATTGATGAAAACGTCTTGTAAAGCAGTATCTCCATTATTCTCGAATAGAATCAATACTTCGTATCTACCCTTTCCACCTAGAGGAATTGCTTGCTTACCTGCAGAGAAGTCTCTTCTGTGGTGAATCACCTTCAATGAAGGTGGGTTACTACAGTCTCTTGAGCATACAGGTCCGAATCTTTCCGCACTGAATTCTGTACGTAGCGGTGCGACTACCATCTTGTTATCAGGAGATGGGTCTGGTGCAATCAGGTCGTAATCGATAGAAATCTCTTCACCTGCGGACAAACCGAGTGGTCCTCTGGTACCAATGGTAAGAGTTAGGGTGTGTCCATCGCCATCAGGTGAGCGGTGTTCCTTCTCTAGAGTAATTCCAGCACTAACTTCAGCCTTGTATTGTTCTGGGTCAAGTTCTTTACCACCGATACTAATTTTCATCGATTCGAGGTCAGGTGCTTCAAACAAACCAGGCACATCGTCAGTAACTCTCATCAAATTTATAGTGGACGAACCAGAATTTGTAAGTTTCAATGACGCTCCAACTTTTTGACTTCTATATGAGCGAAGTCCAGTAGTTGAATACTTCTTTTCAACATCGGCTTCAAGGATGTCAAAGGAACTCTCTTCAAGAGATATTGAACCTTCAGTAGAGCGGACTGCTCTTGGAAGAATCGTATATGATAAGTCATATGTGAAATCAGGTTCTGAAGTTGCTTCAACAGTTCTTTCTTCCGATTCCCATTTTCCGTTAGGTAATACATCATCATCGACATCAGAAATATCAAACAATAACTCATTACTTCCCTTCATTGTAACCTGGAGTTTTACCAAGTCCACAGCGAAAGAGGAACGGTTCTCGAATATTGTTTTACAAACCCAGTTGTCTGGTCTCTCATCTTCACGAACACGCATGTAGGTAAATCCTCGGCAGAACGCATCGAGTTCTCTGAAATTCAAACTCGATAGAGTAGAATTAGCAGTATAACTTGCAGATGCAGATCCAGCATTGATTGTCTTAGTTCCTGTAACTGTGATTTTCCCTTCAACTGAAAGAGTCTTTTTCTCTCCAGCCGATAGGCTGCCTACCGACCAGTTCATAGTATCGCCTTCAATTACTGCAGCGCCGGAGTTCTCAAACGACATTTCACTAGGGATTGGTCTTGTAACTTCGACATTATCAATTGTAACATTTGAAACGTTTTCAACTTCAATCTCTAATGCAAGAGGACCTCCTTCAGGTCCATTAGCAACAGATAATGAGCGCTCTTGGGAGCGTGCAGGGTTGGTATCTAAGTGTTCACGTAGAACAAGCATTCTCATCCCATCGACCTTATACTTCATACTGTATTTCTTACCAGCCTCTAATTCATCAACAGATACATGGTCTCCACCAATATCAGTTGAATCAGCATTGTCTAGAATTACGTCAATATCATAAATTCTATCATCTGTAGATGGATTATTAATTGTCAGAGTACCCTTGACAGATTGCTTGACTATCTCTCCGTCACTGCTTAATGTAGACTTTTCAATTTCATGAAGAGAACCTTCGAGTTTGTCACCAGGTACTTCATCAACCTCAGCTCTAGAACGAATAGTTGCTCCGGCTTGTTCTCCGATTTGTTCATCAGGTGCCATATCTTCAGTTTCCTCAGAATCTCCTTCCAAAGTTTCAGGTGGTGCTGGTGGCGCTAGTAATGCATCAGGAGCAGGTGGTGCCGGTGGCGCTAGTAATGCGTCAGGAGCAGGTGGTGCCGGTGGCGCTAGTAATGCATCAGGTGCAGGTGGTGC
>TARA_B110000459_G_scaffold197494_1_pt1 | contig 19325 bp, 21 predicted proteins | sample TARA_B110000459 | Tara Oceans TARA_B110000459 (sample SAMEA4398296) | marine metagenome | biome: Polar Biome; feature: [SRF] surface water layer (ENVO:00010504); material: water (ENVO:00002006), including particulate matter (ENVO:01000060) such as... | depth 5 m | reverse complement strand
TTAAATCCCAATTACGTTGGCAGTGTTGACTGCGGTCAATACTAGTGGTTATATCTGTCATACTTTTCTCTTGGGTATTTTACTGTCAGCACTGCTTACACACGCATCACTTATACAAGGACGTGGGCCATCAAACAGTTTAAATCCTGTTTCTATATTGCCCAGCGGTACATCCGCACAACTATAACTACGTTTGATACTTCCATCAGGCTCTCTAATAATAATTCCCTGAAACCCACTGTTGCAACTCCATCCTTTAAATTTATTAAAATTAAATGCATTAAACCGTTCAGCTTGATCCATATAATATTTTTTACCATCAGCGTCTTTAAATTCTATTTGCATGTGCCAGGGCACACTTTTATCGTTATCACCTATTGCATAAGGCGGCAGTTCGAAACTAGGTTTTGGCCTGTCGTTCCACTTACGTTTTGATTCCGTATACGCCATTTGTGGCATACCGTTGTACAATCGCTGAAGCATTTCATCCGTGTAACCATCCACGACTCTTGACGCCGTTGGGTCACTTTGGGGCTTGAGTGTGACGTTGATTCCTTGCTCGTGGAAGAACAAGGCATTTTCCCAATCCCTCTCGAACCAATCCGGAACCATGACCATATTGATCGTAACTTGTACATCGTGCTCCTGACACATAATTAACTTATCTGCAAACTCTTGTAGCTTGTCACGAGTATTTAAGTGTTCAGTATGCAAACTAGCCGTAATGCTTGCTCTATGAAAAGGTTTAACCTTTTCTACATATTCTTCATGCCACTTCATGTTACGACTCATGTTGGTGGTCATGTGTACGCTAGTGTAATTTGTGTTTAGTATATCGCTGGCAAGGTGTTGTAGGATATCCAAGTATCCGGGGTGGAAAGTAGGTTCTCCCCCTGACAAGGAGAAGTGGAAACTATTAAATCCGTTATCTCTTGCTTGACGTTTAATTTCATCCACTGTATGCAAGCAGAGCTCGGTAGGCCGATGATCTTTGCGGTCGCTTCTGGCATAGGGCCAACAGTAGCTACACTTGTAGTTGCAGAATCTTCCGAGCAACCAGCTAACAGTAAACAAATCGCGGTACAATAAAGTCCTTTGCCCCACACTGACGAGGTCGTCGAACGGTATTTTTGTGAAATCATATTCGCTCCATTTTAAATCTTCAGTCATAATTCTATTATAACAACTTTCTATTATTCAGTCAAGTCTAATTCTTTTAATTTATTTAATATTAATTCAGCACCAGTACCGCAATTAGCTGTCCAACTGTCGGCTGCGTCACTATCTGCATTATCGCTTATATATTTAAAACTTCTAAATGGTAGATGGTACTGTTCAGCAATATATGCAAGTGCCCAGCCTTCCATGTCCACACAGTCAATATCAGCACTTACATAAAATAGATCCGTTTCAGTTACAAAACTATCACCAGTACCACAACATACTTGACTTACTGGGCTACTAGTGATAATACTACTCACTGGAGGGTTACTAAAAGGAATTGTTCCTCTAGTAGTTAATGGTTCAGCAATCATATCACGCTGTACAAATCGTCCTATCTCTACTAATCCAGTTACTAGTGGATTTAACCCACCTGCTGTGCCGTAATTGGTAACGGTAATATCCGTATATCCTCTGGCATATGCGTCTACTATAGCACGTTGTAGATGGTATGCCGCTTGTACTTTGCCCACCCCAGTGTACACTACTGTGTATCCGTATGGTAATCTTATCTCTAATTCTTGTGGCAGTGCTACGCATAATAATTTAATTGATTTAGTCATTCCAGTAATTGTCCTGTGCTTATTTATAATTTAACAAATTATATATGTATTTAACAGATAAGTACTATTATGGAATATGACGAGTTTACTCATAATAATAGGTATGTCTATGTAGATTGGGACATGTCTAGCCGATGCAATTTTAACTGTCATTACTGTAGCCCAGAATCTCACGACAATAAAATAAATTTTCCTAAAATATCTGATGCGATATCACTCGTAAATAAGATAACGACAGAATTTCAGGGAGTTAAAGACTTTGCAGTTTATAACTTACTAGGTGGTGAACCTACTATTTGGAACCAACTTCCAGAGTTTAGTAAGTACGTAAAGAAAGTTAATAGCAATAATATAATACAATTATTAACTAATGGTAATAAAACAGTAGGGTGGTGGAGGCGTAATGCGCCGTATATAGATAAAATAATTCTTACTGTTCATGTAGCACAGGCTGATATAGTAGAACTAGTGGAAAAGTTTAATCAACTCGTTGGTGATATACATATTGATTTTCAGTTTGCTATGGATATCGCAGTATTTGATAAATGTATTACAGACTACCATTACGCACACGACAATCTACATAAAAATATTTCCATAAACCCAAAGCCATTGCGCACATTATTAAGCGCAAGTGAGTTAATGCCGTACACTGACCTTCAGCTGGATACATTAAAGAACTTGCCACGCAGATGGGGGTCAGAATTAGAATTAGATTCAGCAATGATTAAAAAGTATCATGGTAATATAGTAGAAACTAATGTTAACCTTAGTAACTTAGTTATGAATAAGGAAAACAGTTGGAAGGGATGGGCATGTTGGGCGGGCATTGATACTATAACTATTAATCGAGAAGGTAACATTAAAATAGGATCAAGCTGTAACCCAGACTTAGTATTAGGAAACATCAGTAAATTAGACTTTAAGATTCCTTTAATCCCAGTTAAATGTCGTTACGACATATGTAGTTGCTACACTGATATTATGGCTACTAAGATTAAAGACTATTCATTGCCAATGATATTTGGCGAGCTTTAGTTTTCCGAATACCAATTATTATCCTGCATGGGGTCTATACTTATCTCATTTATATTGAGATGCCGTGGTTGATCTATAATCCATTTAATATAACACGCTGCCGCATCAATGTCAAGACACTTCCTGTCAGGGTGTTTGTGTTGGTTGTTTGACAATGTACCAAAGCTAATGTAGCTTACCTTGGGAGCATGATCTCCCCACACTCCACTGATAGCAAGAGTATTTGAGTAATCACGTAGTGCTTTCTTTTCAGCGTTGTATAACCAGGCCTTGCCATTCCGTACACGGTCCGTGGTGCTGCCAATTACCACTATATGTGCTTTGTGCTGGGCACTTACACAGGCTTTATATACTAGATCCAGTAGGACAGATTGATGAAAGCGCCATAGTGCGCTATTGACAATGATGACCTCATGTTGAGTGCTTAGTTTAGCAAAGCGTTCCATATCAGTAGTATCAGTTAGTTCATACCCAGTGGCACGGCTACAAAAGGTAGCAGTTGGGTACAGTGCGTATATACTCTGTGCGAGTCCTTTATTCTTATTTCCTGATATTAGCATTTATTATCTCCCATGCTTGTTTATTTACACTACTAAAATCTGTTTTTTGGTGACGATCCATGATATTGATATAATCACGAGTTGTGGTTAGCTGATTGTCAATCGTAATGTCTGCGGTTAGTATACGATCTAACTCTGAGTTACCAGTTACAAATTGTTCTCTAATTGATAATGGTAATTGATATATACTTAAATGTTTTGGAAATGTTAATTCACTAAACGAAACTTTTATATTGTAACGTTTAAGATAATCTTGTAATGCCCATAATTTATTAAAGTTAAGTATACTTACTGTACAACTGGCGTAAAGATTAATATTAGTTTCACTAAAACACTGAATGTTTCTGTCTATAGTTTCCCAACTAACCCCCCAACGTGTGGACTCTGCTAATTTTTCTGTACCATCTAAACTAAATGATACAACACTATTTGGAAAGTATTCCAATTGACGTATAACTTGTTCGTCTGGATATACACTGCCGTTTGTTGTAATATTTAAAAATAGTTTATTAGGGGTTACAACCTCTTGATGTAGTTTATCTATAAACCAACTTAAATGTTTAGCATAAAACGGCTCACCGCCTTCTATTTTTATATGCCTTGCCATACTTAAATCAGTATTTGACAACACTAGTTTCATACGATCCTGATAGTTACGATAATGATTATTTTTATCATAATCGATTCCAGCACGATCTAAATCATTTAATAACTCCGTATTAGTACTCCATTTACTGCTAGCACTAGGATTGCATATTTGGCATCTCATATTACAAGTGTAGTCTAATGCTATTTCTAAATCTTGTATAGTGGCTGGTTGGAATAAATTATGCTGTCCATAAAACTTATTTGACCAAACTCTTCGACTTTCAGCACCACCTTGTTCTGCTAACTGACACATCTGACATCCACTGGGCCATTGCCCATGGTTAAGGTTACGCTTTATGTCATAATAAGGTGATGTCTGATGTAAACCATCTAAACTTTCTATATCAAATATAGTAGGCAAGTCTATAGTGTTTGAAAACTTACAACACGGACGGACGGCGCCACCACTATCAACAACGCTAACGCCTACTTGGCTATGTACACAAAAATTAGTCATAATAATTTACTTAAATCTTGATTTTTTACTTGTTGTTTATCTAATACAAAATCTTTAACAGTTGTATGACTAAATCCAGTACCTATTCTATCATGCATACTTTGTAAGTATTGTTTAAATGTTTCAGCATGTTGTAACTTTGTGTGTTGGTTATGATACCTAGCATAAACTTCTTGTGCTCTTACTATATGTTTTCGATGATCAGTATCTAAGTTCTTTATATCAATTACACTGGGCCTGGTAATACAACTTCCATGCCAACTAAATGACTTGTCAGGTGCGACAGTTAACATTGTTTCATGTACCCATTCAATATAATCAGCTAGTCCTCTTATACTAAGTGCGTTAGTAGTAGGTGCTAGTATAATATTTTCAACCTGTGGTGTAGTAGCATAGGTAACAAAGTTAGTTTTAAATCTTTCCCAATCTAGTCCATACCTTGACAATTCTGCATCAGTACCGAATGTTTCATTACTAATGGAAATATTCCAAGGTTTACCACTACTACGTATAGTTTTTAATAATCTTTCCATCATGGGTGCTTTTGTATTACAATTTGTACAGATTTCAAACTGTGCATCAACAGATAATGTGTTTATATATTCCACCATTGGCGCAAAACGTTTACTAGCAGTTGGTTCACCGCCTAAAAAATTAAATACTATACTACCACTTAGTGTTGATACCCAACGTTTAAATGTTTCAAAGTCATGCTCAGTGCCATCATCACGTATAGGCAAACCTTCTTCTTGGGCTATTTGGCTGCTAGCATCAGCGGCACAGTATAAACAACTCTGGTCACATATAGTATCAAGTGTTACGTCAATATAAGTTGTATATGAATCACGAGTTACACTACTAAAGTCTTTCCACTTATTTTGTTGTGAGCGGTAACTAGGTATGCCAGCATTTTCACTTTCCCAACAGTGTGCGCAATCTGGATGTTGTTCACCGGACAGTGTACTAGATCTTCGTTGTTGGATTTGTGGACTGTTATTAAAAAAATCTATGTCGTATTCATCAGGCATTGGGTATGCCTTGGATTTACAACAATTTCTAATTATTCTATTTGCAAAATCTATGTTTACATCAGTCCAGCTTTTACTGCATGCTGTTTCCATAATACTACTTATATAAGAAATAAAGCGAACACTTGGCTCGCTTTATTACAGAATTAATTAATTAATTACGTGATTCACTGTGTCACGTGACACAGTGATGTCTTCTTTTTTGTTTGTCATAAACATTAGACCGGTTTTCTCATGTAGTCGACGGTTACGATTTGGATCTTTAATACCAATTCCTTGAAGCATTGCTGGTCTATTTTTCATTCCCAACAGCTCTTGAATTGCCGTCATTTGACCACACTGGCAACAGCCTGTCGCATATCCTAAAATACTAGCTGTTAAGTTTACATATCCGCTTGCAATTCCGATAGCAGTGTCCTGGTCTCTTTTAAATACTGCAACATCTCCAGTATCTTTCTGTTCCCAACGTCCACGACTCTTTTCACTTAGATCATCAATGTCCAATGGTTCAAAAACAAAAAGTACATTTGCTAAAACTTGACTGTTAGTACTTGGTACTAGCTGCCCGTCTTCTCCATATACGTGTGTGCCTGTGGCAAGGTCATGTACTTGTTCAATTGTATCTCTGTCGGTTAAAACATGTAATTTGTAGAATGCAATGTTTTGTTTACTTGGGCAATTTGTTGCCGCATGAATTAATGTTTCAATATCAGCGTCTGGGATCTCTGCGTCAAGATCAAAGTTTCTCTGACAATGTTGGCTGCGTAAAACTGCCTTTTCAATATCGATAGTTGTTAAGTCCATATTATGTCCTCCTGTCCTTTGTAATATTTATCTAATTAAAAGATAAGTTTACGGTTGTACACATACTCATGTATCCTTGGCAACGACTGTTCACAAACTTTAGAATAGAGAGTATCTTGCCAACGTACGATTGTTTTAAATAGTTCAGCGTCAGCAGTTCGTGGTGTTTTCATATACTTTATTATAGGATTATCAGCACCATGTAAGTCAGTTAAAAAGCTCTTGACATTGTCTGGTAAATTTGCTATATCTAAACCTGCGGGATAGTGTACAAACGTAGCATCAGCGTGAGCTGAAATACCCATAGCTTGTATTTGGTCTACTAATTTATTTAAGTCACGGAACGTTTCGCTGGCATAGAACGCATGATAAGCAGTGCTAGTACACACCAAGTATACACCAAGTATATTGTTACTCACACTGAGTATTTTGAACAAGTTGTCAACAACCTGATTGTAATCGCCGCCTTGTCTAAAATAGTTAAACAGTTCATGTGTACCGTCCATACTAACTGTTAAATCTACTCCACCAAAATGTTGCCATAATTCACTGAGCTTAAAACTTTTAAACTCTATCATACTCATGTTTGTGTTATATGCAATAGTAAGTTTACTAGTATCAATTTTTGGCTCACTTATAAGTCTCTCTAAAAAACGATAATGTCCTATATGATATAATGGTTCACCGCCACTAAATGTAATCCTTTTAACACCTTGAATTATATTTTGTATAATATCTTCCAAGTGTTCAGGAGTTATTGTTTGTATTGGTGAGTCAGCAGGTCCAATATGATCAAAGCCTGCTCGTAACAGCATTTCATGTATGTCAGTATTTTTCTTGCCTAGTTGTTCAAACTGACTATTACTATCTGCCATACAGTGTCTACAAAAATAATTACAAGTGCGACTAAATTTAAGTTCTAAATCTAATACACCTGTTGAAACTGGAGTAGTATAGTCTATCGAACTATCGTCCCAGTGTTTATTGTCAAGACTTTTTTGTCTATAACTTTTTACGCCGTTTTCTTCTTTATATTGGCAGTCTTCACATCCAGCTGGAAACTCACCTCGCATTAAACTATTCCGTACTGCTAACATATTTGGATGATTAACTGCTTCGCTTGGTAACGTATCACTCATACTGGCAATAGGCTGACGTTTAATTTTATACCTAAAACAAGGAGCATATTCTCCTTGAAGGAAATCTAAATGACTCCAAGCATACTTACACTTCAGCACGATCGTGATTCCTCACAAGTAATTCCTCAACAGTGCCTTCAAAGTTTATAAGTAACCCCATTTTCCAAGGACCTACTAACTTTCCAGTACAATGTAAGTTATTACTGTTAAACACTACCATATTGCCAGGACGCCAATCATATGCTGTGCCAGTTAGTCCGTGAAATAGTTCTGGGGTGTGATTATTAAACTCCAAATAGTCACTATAAAACTTTTCGTCTATTAGATCTTCAGTACAATCGTATACTCTTGGGTCCTCATATGGACTCATGGGTACTTTTTTATTGCGATCAAAATTATAGTTATTGATGTCCTTGCGCTTGCCATACCAAGTTTGTCCAAAGCCATTGTCTGTGTACTGATCAAACACCATAAAGTGCTGTGGTGGATCTGTTACTTCTAAATGTATTGGAATAGTCACATTAATCATTTGTGTTGGCTCATCACTGTCAACATGCAGACTATACAAGTTAGTGTGCTTGTATATGTTACCACCACTGCCCTTATTTGGATCGAAGTACTTGCTTAGTATAGGACGCAACAGATCTTCCAAGTGCCGCCAGGGGTGATTTATTTTAATCACATTGGGATTATTTGGTTTGTGAATTTGCAAATCAGGATTGTCATCGAAGAATTTTTTAATTTCACGACAAACGTCCAGTGGTATTGCATCTTCAAATACAGTGTGTTTCATTTTAATTCCATCATTTTATAATATGCGCCAGGATTAACTGATTGTAATGTTTTATTATAATACTGGTCCATCTTTATAGTATTATTTACCGCCTGCTGCCACATTATAGGATTAGGTTGGTTATTGTTGACAAAGTTTTCGATCAACTTAGTAGCAAACTCGTGATGTGAATTTTGTTCTAAACACCACTTTATGTATTCTAGAGGAGCAATATTAAGACTTTGCCATTCAGGATCACGAACAAAGTCAACACTTACATCATTGTCTTGTTCATCCATTAAAAACTTTAATGTGGTGCCTAGATAGTTTGCTGTGTATATGCTTACCACAGTGTGGAAATTAACATGACTGTTTGACAATTGATCTCGATACCATAGCGCATTTTTATATACATCCGTATATACACCGCCTGCACGTTGGTAATCGTTTACAGGATGCCAAGCATCTAAACTTACATTTATTTCTATTTTACTAAATTGTTTTAGTTTGTCTAATAACTCTGGCCGTGGTTGTTTACTACCATTTGTACTTATTTGTAGACGTATGTTGTCAAAACGGGCACCTTTGGATAACAAATAGTCCAAGAAAGGTCCAAAGTTTGGACTCATAAATGGCTCGCCACCTAGTAGTTTTATATATTCTAAATTACTTAAATCTTTATTATCAAATTTAGTAAAGTTTGGTTCCAGTTTCTTATGTACACGCCGCCCCATATATGCGTCACGCTTTTGTAACTGACTACTAAACTTACTATCACACATACGGCACTGGAAATTACACAGGTTGTCTATGCTCATTTCTATATAACGTATATTGTCTGGATCATCTGTTAGTGTATTTTTATCAATATGTGGAAACGAACTATTCATCCAGTGACGTAAACTTTTACTACGCTTGTGTCCTTTAAGTACACGCTCTTGTTCATAGCATTTAGTACACTCTGCTCTAGGTTTATTAGCTAACATATCACTACGCAGTTGTTGCCAAAATTCTGTACTCATATCAAAGTTGTCTAGTGTAGGAGCATTTTCAGCATCTCCTTCACTGTATTGAAATCTACAACAGGGTTTGATTTGCTCGTTTGGACGTACACAAACATGAACCCAAGGTAATACGCACCATGTACTCATCTGTCTACATCAATACTTGCAAAACCTATAATACTTCGCTTGTGTTCAGTACTTACTTCTGGCGCAGTGTGTGTATCAAGGAACCAACTACTTGAGTGCCAACGACGAGTATCAAATAGCATAGCCGTACCAACACGCCAGGTATATGCGCTGTGGAATTTCAAGTCTGCATATTCTTTATGATATTGTGTTTCTTTTGGATTGTATTTTAATACTTCTGGATCATAATCCCAATCTGAACGATAATCGTATACACTGTTATCATCTAAGTATCGCATTTCGCCTTGTCGGTACATTAACTTACGTGGCTCATCAGTTACAATGTCATAATTTACTGTGTATGGTTGCTTGCAATTCCATTCCAACGGAATAATAATACCTAATACAACAAAACAATCGTGAGTAATTTCATCCTTATTAGGTTTCCAACTATTGGGGAATTTTAAATAGTCGGTATGTAATCCAGCAGGCTCGCCACTGTGGAAGTATTCCCAATTCCAATCATAATCTATACCCAGTTTATTATTCCAGTTAGTGTGTAACCACTTTTTAGTATCAGTGCTTACTGAATTAAATCTATTAAAATTATTTCTTCCACTTCGTTTTGCGTCGGGGATTTCCCAAGTATTACGGGCCTCATCAATAAATTGTAGAGGATCAAAGTCTAATTCAACTGAACCAAACTCTGGTCTATCAGCATCATAATCCTCTATACTTTTATAACCTGTTATCATTATACTAACCTTCCAAATGCCCAATATCGTTCTAAACAAAAGAAGCAATAACCACAGTGATTAAGATCACTATCTTCTGGGATAACCTTTTCGCAACTATATGTATATGGATAAAGCTCTTGCTGTATATTTTCTAAATCATATAATTGTCTTGTTGCTACTTTATTTAAGTTAGCAAATGGAATCACTTGCTGTAGCTTACCATCATATATTGTTAATACCTCTGGCTCAACTTGATCGTCTCGTCCTGTATCTCTGTCAATAATATATCTGTATACTGTCTCTTGATCTAAGTTACGCTTTGTACAAAATTCTGTAGTAAAATATTCTTTCATCTCGTGTACAGGTGGGTTACGAGTAAGTCCAATATAGATTGCATCCAGGTTATATTTTTTATGTGCTTGCTCGCTTAAATGGTCAACTGCCGCAACGTAGCTTTCATCTGTGTGTGGTGTTTGATCTTGATACACAAAATGTTCTGTTGTTTTGGTTCCTAGTAATTCATCCACACGATCAATTACTATCCGTGCACCTTTTTTATACCACCAGTTACGTGGAGTAGTCATTGTCAATGGAATTATTTTAGTATCAGTATTTAAAAAATGCTTGCACAGTGAGTAATATATTATACTACTGTCAGCACCTCCGCTAAGTCGGACGCCTATGCGTTTCCAGTTATCGTCTATATATAAATCCACAGTAATCCATCTTTCATTTGTTGTTGCCTTTTTTATAAAAGAAACTGTTGTATGCAAACTGACAGTATGTCATTTTCTCTCAGCTCTTTCAATAGCGTTTAATCCAAGATCGGTTCCACGCTCATCAAATATACCTTCTATTAAGTAACGCAGTGGTGTGCGTACACCAAACTGATGTGTTCCATTGTCATCAGTAATCCAACCAACATGTATACTATTACTCTCAGCTAATCCAAAATCAGCACAAACACGAGTGTATAAGTCTTCATAATTACTCCACCAATAATCAACTCCAAAGTGTCGCATTGCCTCAACGCCTAACCACATATCACTTACGTTAGCATAGTTAAAATCATTCATAACACTAATTGGTCCAGGTGTCTTTTCACGAGTATAACGAATACCTATACGCTGACTGCCCATACCTAATGCTTTACTTAAACTTACACTAACACTTTGTATAGCTGGATGTGTAACATCAAGTTCGAAGTTACGGCATTGTCCAAACCATGCGCCGTCTATGTGTACTGGTATACTATATTCAGCACAATGATCAAGCAGTTTATCAAATTCGTCGTGTAATCCAGTTGTAATACAACTAGGATAGCTTGCTATGAAAACATCGCCAGGCTGTAGCTCAGTATAATGACTAATTTGCGATACTTTAAAATCAGTTAAACGTCTGTGATATTTGTACTCGCCCTTCATTACACTTATACTAAGTCCGTACAATTGATGTAGTTCATCTAACTGGTGTGTTGTACCCAGTATTGCGTCACGACGGCCAAATGTTTCTAAACCTGTATATCTTACTCTAGTGTGTTCGTTAATCCAACGATCAATTTCTGTTAAAAAGGTTTCAGTGTAAGCATGTGGATCTTTTGGATATGATCGCATATCCAAATTCTGTCTAAACTTAGTAAATTTACTCAAGTACATAGGACGCTGACGTCTTGTACCCAGCATATCAAATGTTATATCTTCGTATTTTTCTATATCCATTTTTCAACAATCGCATCTAATTTACAAGGACATGCTGCATAGTTACATAGTATAGGGTCACTGGGTAGCGTATAGTCCTCAAATATATTTCCAATAATTCCGCCTACCTTTTTGGTACACCGCTTAATATCACCATTGGGGTCTACCATAAATCTTTTTAATCCTGCGGTGCAAGTATATCCTTCAAACTTATGCATCTCTTTATCAAGCACTGTCATAAACTTTACCTTCTCACCATCGAAATGTAAGTTACGTGGTATCTCCCAGTCAATACCAAAGTCACGCATACGATGGAAATAGTTACCTTGTATCCATTCACGTTGCTCATCAGTATATTTAAAGTAACTGTGTCCGTGTATACTTGTACGAGTAAACTTGGGAGTAATTTCTACATTTAATGTTTTAAGTCGTTCGTATAATACTTTGGCACGTTCAAAATTATCAGGCACAATCATAAGAGGGACACTAACGCTTGCTTTGTCTTGCATAATTTTAGCAACTTCAAAGAAATGATCGTCATCTGTTTCCTCATAATGCCAGGATAAGAACACAAACGCATTGCGAGTTTTAAACTTCTCCCAATAACGTAGGGTGCGGCTGGCATTAGTACCAAACTCAACAAATGTTCTGTCATCGCTGATAGTGTCAACAAACTCTTGAAACTTGGGCCACACTGTGGGTTCACCACCTAGTACTTCTACATAGATGTGTTTGTTGGTCTGTCTTACTCGCTCCAAAAAGTCTAAGTAAGGCTGCCAATCATCAGGCCATCTGGCACTGCCATCTCTATGAAAATCACTACAATAGCTACAATTAAAATTACAAACATTGTGTATGAATAGTGTAACAATTGCGCAGTCTAAATTTTCATTCGTTATGTGCATCTTTAAACAAACTTTCAAATTGGGGAACAATATCTAATACATTTTGTTTACGTATTACGTCTAACTTATTAGTAATTGAGACAAATTCGCCCAGCCATTCCTCACTGTAGTCCTCACTGTGCATAAACTTTTCCACACTGTTTAAATGTTGTACAAAATATTTCTTTACATTATCTATATGATCGCTAGCCATAATCCACTTTCTGTATTCAGTATAATGTTCTGAAACCATTTGTTTTATATGTGGTGGCAAGACTTTAATATTATAATACTTTGGGCTGTGGCACATATGGTAACTTACAAGGGGTCGGTGGCAATGTATAGGATTAAACAATGTTAGATCACTCTCTTCCAATTTCCACTTCATAAACTCAGGAAAGTGAAAAACATTAAACGGTGTAATTGTAAATGCGTACCAACCTTTAAAGTTTATTTCATCACGGTGTGCTTCGATCTTTTTTAAATTCTCATACACTTGCGTCCATTTTGCTGGAGCTCGTTGGTAATCAAATACTTCATTACATGCGTCAATACTTGCTCCGATACGTATTTCTTTAAACTCTTTCCAGAGTTTTAACATTCTAGGTGTGACGTTTGTAAGGTTAGTATTATATTCAATTTGCATATTTTTAGCTGCGCCACTGTGTATCATTCTCTCTAAACTGTCAACATGCTCTTCAATGATAAGTGGCTCTCCACCAACTATGTATAACTTTTTTGCATCCTGTGTATATTGTTCAAAATTATTCCAATATGTATTAGATCCTTTAAACCAATCGTATTGATCAGTACTCCACTTTCCTTTTTCATTTTTTGTAAGTTGTATTTTTTCGTGAGTATCCTTATAGTGTGTGCGGCCAGTTAGTTTAACATGATCCTCATACCACATATGACTGTCAGTTGGTCCACACATACGACATTTTAAATTACAAAAATTACCATAGCGTATATCAAAGAACTCTAGTGGGTGTTCTTCAGGCACAATAGTACCATCATCTTCAGTTGTGGCAGCGGCTTTTTCTAAATTAATATCCCAATCGCTATGCTCCATTTGGCGGCGGCTCAGCACACCATTGCTTTCTTCTTGCCTACATCGCTCGCACTCACTATGCCATTTATTATCCAGCATCGTTTTACGGACATCTTTCATTAGTTCAGAATTGCGACTTTCCTTCAAATCATCAACAGCGGCATTGTACGGTGTCCCGTCGTCTTTCCTTACAATACCTCTATTTTTAGTATAACTATTGGCATTACAACAAATTCTAATATCACCATTATTTCTAATGTTAATACTATTCCAAGGTAATGGACAAAATGTTGTTTTTCTATCAAATCCGTCATCTTCACTCATTAAATATATCCTTCATTTCTGGGAATGTGGCACTGAAACTATTATTACGTTGCCTATCACATAGTCTTAAGAATTCTTTCATCTCTGGTAATCGTTGGCTCCAGTCTTCGCTTTCCATAAAGCTAAGAATGCCGTCTAGTCGTTTAATACCATACGCTGCACTACGCCAGGTATCATAATCTACTTTACCAGTATGCCAGGTTGGAATACCTAGTTCCCAATTCTTTTCCCACCAGGGATACCATGCCTCGTACTTTGCTCTACACTTTGCTTTAAAGTCAGCGGGCAAGCTCTTGACATTTAGGTGTGGCGGATGATAAACAAAGTGCTGGCTAATACCGCCAGCACCAAACGGCCACATGTTAATTTTCTTAAATCGTTGCTCCAGCTTCCACTGTATAAAGTCTGGTAAGTAGTACACGTTTAATGATTGTACAGCACAGGCAATTGTAATTTCTACATTGTCACTTGTTTGTGTATCTAACAAATGGAAGACTTCTTCTTGTCGGTTCCAGTCACTGGGGTACCGAATATAATCGTTCATTTCTTTTATACTATCGATTGAATAGTGGAAGCGCACAAGTTTGAATTCTTTCCATAGATCAAATAAATCCTCTCTCCATTCAACTCCATTTGAGTTATAACGAAGTTCCAGATCCTTTGCGTACCCCATTTTAATTGCGTGTTCAAGTATCTCATAATGTTCCTCAATGATTAGGCTCTCGCCGCCAGCAAAGTATATCTGTTGCATACTGGGCATCTGTTCATAAAACTGTTGCCAAAATACTGGATTCTGTTTGTGCCAGTTATAGCTACTGCCGTTAGTACTGCCCTTATCATCCCATCCCATAACCTCTTTAAGTGATTCGTTCTTTACCTCAGGGAAGATCTTTTTATAATCCTTGATCCAACCACTGCTATCATGTGGACTACACATAACACAAGCTAGCTGACATTTTGTACCAAAGCGTAAATCAATATAAGCCAAGTTGGGCGGCACTTCGCCGTCTGGTTGTGTGTCTGACAGTATCTTGTCTAGATCAACACGCTGACTCCAATAGTGTGTTTCCCATTGTCGTTTACTGCGGTGGCCAGCAGCTTCTTCTTTGTAGCACTTTAAGCAACTAGGGGGTTTCTCACCATTGAGCATCTGTACTCTAACATTTTTCATGTATGTACTGTTCCATGCCGTCTGGAAATCACTTACGTTTAAGTTGTTGGGCTTACCGTCATCTGTTTTAAGTATGCCTACTTGTCCGCCGTGTTCTTTGTCATTAGTAGCACCAACACTACTAGCATTGGCTGTACAGCATACTCGCATACTGCCGTCTGGCCGTGTACTAAGGTGGACCCACGGTAGCAAGCAGAATGTTTCTGATGGTAATTTAGTGTTGTCTGACATGCTAATATTTACTCGGGTTCATGAATTATTTCCATATTTTTAAAATTTTTATGGGACCAATTGCGTTCTAAACACCACCAACATGTTCCACATTCTTTAGTGAAATTATCAGTATTGTCTATATCGCCTTCGCAGCTTCGTGTAATACTTAGCATGTCAGACAACACACCAACTTCGTCTGCCACCCAGAATACAATACGTTTATCAGCATTCCGCCAAGGTTGGTATCCATAATACCAACTAAGTTTGTGATTAGAAATTACAGTTGCCATGCCAGGAACGGCATCTGGATGCAAGTGATCACGATGGCGTTCTTCACTATCTTCTATACACCCAGTGGGAGGATTTCTAGTAACACCATTGTACTCAATTAGCCTAGTTTCTGCTAACTCCCAATGGTCTTTAATTGATCTCTTGTGATTCCAGACTACATAACGTATAGCAGCACTTTGTGATTCAGTATATGTACTTTGATTTTTATTGTCTTGAATCCACCAATAGTTTGCATCTTCGACTATGGAGTCATGGATTGTAACTGTTGGAAATTGATCACGAACATATTGTATTATTCTTGTTACATACGGCACTATGTGTACTCGCTCTAACCATCGTTCGTTAGTAACATTGCGGCGCTGAACAGTTATTGGTGTTATAACGGCGTCTGATCTATGCTCACTGAGCGCCTTTGCTAGCAAATACAATATAACACCGCTATCAAAACCACCACTTAGTCTAATGACACTATGCTTTACTGAATGGTTAAACACCACACTTCCATATGGGGTGTGATAACTGGTGTTTAATTCAGGCGATAGTATATTATTCATTTTATTTTCCAAGTTTATCTTCTTTATTTGTTCCGCATGCTTCCACACAGTTATATAACGGAGTGTCAGTCTTCCAAGTTGCTATAATTTTATTCCACTGTTGCATTATGTCATCAACACTGTTATTTTTTAAATTTAATTTGGCGTAGTCTTCACCGTAAAACTCTTTTAATTTTCCAATCTTGAACGCACTTGTACTCATCCAACAGCACGGAACAAATGTTCCATCTAATTCTACAAAGGGCAAGAATGTTTGATTCATACATTTCGGAAATATACTAGAGACAGTAACATTTCGGAGATAATCTAGAGGCAGTGTTATCCATTTCTCATTTTCTCCTTCATCACTCATAATAATTTGAACTTGATTTTTAAAATCAGTGACCCACGCAAACTTGTATTCTATTCTGTTAGCAATATCATCAACCTCCCAATCGACTCCTAATGAAGTGTCATTGCGATAGTGTGGTTGCTGGAATTCAATTTGATCGAATCCCAATGATATTGCTTGATCTATTGCCTCTTCAATTGTATCTATATTATATGAAAACACTAAATGCTTCCATTTTAATTGTGGACGATTGGGCGCACCGACCACTGCTTGTATCCCAGACTGGATACTTTTTGGATCGGCACCTTTTCTGTATATGACACTATTACTTAGGGTGCCATCAATACTAAAAACTAAAGTGTCTTCTGGTTGTAATATTGTAGCAAGTTCTCCCCAAAACTCATTAGTTTTATAACTTCCATTGGTATGTATTGTAATCTCAGATTCTGGCTTTGTTTTGATATACTCACAGAGCCGTAATAAATGCTTATAGTATATAGGATCCCCATAGTTGCCACATAAATGGAATTTAGTTACCCCATCACGATCTAATAGATTCTTATACGCTTCCCAATCAAATAGATCACTTGGTATAGCTGCTTTCTCTCGTTCACCCATAGTTGTTCTAGTACATTCTGAACATTGCAAGGCGCAGTTCCAAGTTAATCCCAAGTGAATATAATTGAATGTTTTATTTGTAAAGCTATACAAATTGTGCTCCAAATGGGTCAAACTCTGATCCACATTTTTGCGCACAGACTCCTAGCTTACCATCTGCTACACTAGTACGATCCCAACTTGACTTTATACTTTGCAGTATACCGCTATTCATAACTGATTCTAGGCCGTGTGTCAATACACTAATACCATCTTTACCACCAGCGGCATCAATATGATCCCATATTTGTTCTACACGATAATCCTTGTGCCACCACTTGTACATACGTCCAGCAGTCCAACAGCAAGGCATTAATAATCCTTCTGCTGTAATAAAGATTTCTGCCTTCTCTATGGCCTTACAACGTATACTACAACTGTTATAATACTCATTCATACTGCCATATGTTTTTTCTATTTCAGCTTGTTTTAGTAGTGCCAAGTTTTGGTTGGCTGGTGCTACTGGCTTTTGTATTAGTTGTGTGTCGGTACCTTTGCGGTTTTGTGCTTGATGTTTGTCTTTACCCTTGTTACTTGCTGTAAAGAATCTACCGCTTTTCTTCTTCTGAAACTTTTCACATCCCCATTCATTGGCAAGTGCTTCAGCTTCCGCTACTTGGTGTTCGTTGTGTCCGAAAATAATATAGTCCCAACGTGCTCTGCCGCCAGCGTCAATAAAGGCCCGCATGTTTCGCTCCACGTTATCCCACACAACATTTTGCCTATAAAGATGATTAGTATCACGCAAACCGTCCACAGAAAATATAACAGTGCCCATCCTTCCAAGAATGCCAGCCAACTGTCTCCACCATTGTTCATCTTTTGCTCCCGCATTTGTGTTCATACTTAGCCACATTTTAGGGTTGTGTTCTCTAAAGTAACGGAATATTTCTAGTGTATCCCGAGCAATAATAGGATCGCCCAAGTTGCCACACATATACATTGTCTTTAATTGTGCAATAAACTCTGGAGGGAAGATACGTTTGCAGTCAGCCAAACTAAGCTCACTGTTATCAATGTGCCTGTTGTCCTTGCCACCGTTTTCATTACGATCACACATAGGACATGCTGCTTGGCACTTTTGCGTTACTTCTAAATGAACGTCTTTTATGTCAGTATAGTTATACATTATATTAATCTACCAAAGCCCCATTTGCGTTCTCGACAATGCCAACAATTATCACAGTGACTACTGAAGTCATCGGTAAATTCTTCACAGCTTCTGGTTACTGGAAATAATTCATCTAGTACTCCTAGTGTAGTGTAAAATTCAGATACACCACGTTTGTGAATATTATGAAGAGGTCGAAAGCTATTGCCATCTATTAAATTTCTAAGTGTTTTAGTTTTTGTTCTATCGTCTGGCATCATATGTCCAGTATTATAGAGACTCGGCGCTTCTGTTTCAGTTGGGTTTGCTGTGATTCCAGCAAGATGCATGTCAATTAACTTGTCGCTATATAGAGATTCAACTAGTGTGTCTTGATCCAACGTGTAATTTGGCAAAGTGTCTGTTCTAACAGTAGCACAATAATGAGTTCCAAATTGTACACCAGTAAGTTCAGTTATTTTAAGCAGAACCTGTTCTGCAAATATCTTTTGATATGCTTTACCATCAGCAATGCCAGTAACTGGATATATTGTAATGTCTGGGCGGTCAGTCATAACATGTTTTGCCAACATGTAACATACAATAGCACTGTCAGCGCCGCCGCTTATTTTCATTCCAATTTTACTATAGTTTAAAGGAATATATTGACTAAAATCTATGTCTTGTTGACTATTATTAAAAATCATTTTAATCTTTCATTACTAACCTTACATCTTTACCTGGTCCATATTTACTGGGTAAGCCACCGTATTCATCAACGTACCATTTAATGACAGCACGGTACCATTTCTGACTGTCGTGATGTGCTAGTTTATTAAACTTATAAATGTTATTGTTTGTGGCTTGCATTGTACTCAGGGCTCTTGCGCTTTCAGTCTGTAACTGCCGCAATGTTAAATTATTTATATCCAATTTTCATGTACCTTGTATATTTTTCTAATTCT
>TARA_B110000459_G_scaffold204023_1_pt1 | contig 19359 bp, 10 predicted proteins | sample TARA_B110000459 | Tara Oceans TARA_B110000459 (sample SAMEA4398296) | marine metagenome | biome: Polar Biome; feature: [SRF] surface water layer (ENVO:00010504); material: water (ENVO:00002006), including particulate matter (ENVO:01000060) such as... | depth 5 m | reverse complement strand
GTCTTCTCTTGATTCACGATTAAGAACTCGAGAATCGAGAGGGGGTTGTTCCTTCCAAGGTTGAACATAGTTTCCTGATGGTGGGACCACAATGAATTGTTCATCTTGTGAATACCAAATTGGAATCTCAGTATGGTACCATCGTCGTCTTGAGATTGGCCAATCGATACTGATATTGTCCATCCAGTCAAGTAAAAATTGTCGGTTTCTTGGAGGATGGAATTGGATTTCTTCGATATGCTCTCGCATTCTGCCTTGAATGTGGGTTTGTCGCACATACCATTCCTTTAGAAGAATAATTTCAACAGGATTCTTTCCTCGTTCAGAAACTGGAATCTCTTGTGAACGTTCTTCAATCTGTGAAATCTTTCCAGATTCTTCAAGCATTTCAGTGGCCTTTATTCTTGCCTCAATGACGCTCATTCCTGATAGATCTGCGGAGATATCCGTCATGCTACCATCAAGATCAATGGCTTGATATGGTGTCAATCCAAGTTCTCTAAATACGGCAACATCGTTTTGATCACCAAACGAACAGACCATCAAAATTCCACTTCCGAATTCGGATTTAACAGATGGGTGAGTTTGAATTTCTACAGAAGTTTCTCTTCCACTTACTGGCATTGGTAGGATGGCTCTTTTTCCGACGAGATGTTGGTATCGTTGGTCATCCGGGTGGACGACAACAACGCCACAAGCACAAATCATCTCTGGTCGGGTGGTTGATATGATCAGTTCCTCGCCAGAATCAGTTTGCCATTTTACATCAACCAGTTTGGTATTTCTCGATATGCGTTCAACCTCAGCATCCGCAATAGTCGTCCCTTCAACAGGATCGTAGATGTTTGGACGTAGATCTTCAATGATGTCTCCTTTCTTGAATAAGTCGATGAAAATTGATTGAGTGACCGCACGATAATCGGGTGCGTCTGTCAAATATTCGGCAGCAAAATCACATGATAATCCAACGCGTGCAGCAGTCTTTCTCATGGCTTGTGTGAATGTTTCAATTGTTTCTCTGCACAATGTCAGGAATTCCTCTCGGTCATAGGTTTTCATCTTCCTTTTAGTGTTCTTTTCCACTGTAAATTCGATATTAATACCGTTTCTGTCAACACCCCATGGGAAATATACTTCCTTTCCGAGTAACCTTTGTGATCGAGCAATGACATCTATCATTGAATATTGAGCAACTGCTCCAATGTGCCAGGTGCCTGAAGGATATGGAGGTGGGGTGTCAACGACAAACAGGGGTTTTCCACTTGAGGGTTTGAATCCATATCGTTGTTGATATGATTCAGAATCAGCGTAATGTTCCTCTTGTATTTTTTTCTCAAGGTCGATTGACCATCGCTTCTCTGGTAGTCTTGGAGTACTCATTGTTTACACCGGCCCAACCCCCAGTTAACGGAGGCGTCCAACCGGCCGTCAGGATATTGGTTTTTGAACGGTTCCCTCACAAACCAACGGCAATCCTTTCAATGTCGGTGCAGAGGGAGGGGCAGGTTGCACTATGTCTGATGAGGCGAAACCAGACAAAATTCCTCTTTCGGAAACGGATGTTGGAAGAATTCAGGCTATTGCAGACTACAGTAAATCCAAAATGAAACTCACCTCCGTCGATATATCGGCTCGAGTACGGGATTTTGATCCTAAAAAGGCTGTTGAAGCTGTACTAGATGCTCCAAAGCGGCTCAAGCGTGAATGGCAACGTTCTGGGGCAACCGGAGTTATAACTCGATTTCCGATAGCTACTGTTGCTCTCTTCCTGATGATTACGGTTTACTTTGTGACAACTTCAGGTTTCCTTGACGATACAGCATGGGATGATGATCCAGATAAGCCTGCACTGAATGTCAACGGGGACATGGAAGTATATCTCCCAGAAGGCAGTGAAGTCAAGGAACTCATCAAACTGGTCGAAGAAGATTGGACTACGAACGTGATGGTTATCTATGTAGAATCCAACAATAACAACATTACTGACCAACGTATTTTACAAGAAATCAGTTTCGTTGAAAAAGCCATTAATCCGTTTGTTTCAGATAACGAAAGTGATGAAGTCATCTATATTCTGTCCATTTCTACCGTGCTGAAAGAAATTAATTCAAGTCTGCCTCGTATTCGTGAAGCCTTCATCACACAATTAGGTCAACAATGCCCAACATTAGATGAACTGTGTGAAGGTTTTGCTGATAGTGTTAACAACGCAATAAGTGCCGGTGACGACCAATTTGCAGGCGGCTACGAGATTCCCACCCAGACGACTGTCGATCTTATTATCGGGGAAATGTATGAAAACGATGGTTCTCCGACACCTGGTTTAGACAAACTGGCGCGAAATACGAATGCTTGTAGCGCAGAACCAAATGCTGAAGGTGCCGATGACAATGGTTGTTTGGAAGGTGAAGATCTTCTACTCGACCGAGCGATTATGGCAGTTGCGTTCAATGATATTGAACCAAAGGCGATTATCGATAAAACACAAAGTCGTCTTGATAATATCTCTATGCTGGAACGCCCATGTGAATTTGATGCGAATGGAAACCCTGTTCCAGAAGAAGGTATGTGCGTTTGGGGAGAGTTAACCAGTGACCAAGAGGAGAGAGGCGTGAAAAGTCTTGGAGTCTCAATGACATTAACAGGTCCGATTCCAATTACCAATTCTGTTACTGAATTCTCATTCCGTCTCTTCTGGGAAATATTCCCTCTAGCCGTAGTTCTGGTCGCTATGGGTTTGTTTGTATTCCACTCTGATTTACTGCAAGCAGGTATCTCTGGGATTCGCCCAATTCAAGGTATGAAGGTCGTCACCATAGCAGGTTTACCCACTCTTTGTGCTGTATTTTGGACCCTTGGAATCATAGGAGCGACAAATTATGAAGTGACGATGACGGTAATTATTGTGGGCCCAATTCTTCTTGCTTTGGGTGTTTCGTATGGTCTGCATATTACGAATCGGTATGCTGAGGAAGATGGGAGTCGGAGTCAAAAGATGCGTGCTTCAATGAAATCGACTGGTCGTGCTGTTTTCCTGTCTGCTGTCACAACAGTTATCGGTTTTATTTCACTTATTTTTACACCGATGGCCCCTATACAAACTGTAGGAATTGCCTTATCGGGAGGTATTGTTGTTGTCTACATCCTTACGATGTTTATGGTTCCAAATCTGACGTTGATTCTTGATTTACGTAAACCTAAACATCCACCGTTGAAGATTTTTGAGGCTGCAGTTGACATCCCTATGAAACGAAATAAGAGTGTTATTGCTTTCTTCGTCTTGCTTGTATTAGTCTCATCCACGATAGGTCAAGCCAATGTGGAAGAGAACATCGATCTTCTAGGTATGGCTCCTGAAGGTGAAGAGCCAGTCATTAAGATGAAACAGTACAGCAAAGAATTCAATGCTGGTCAAATTGGTATGGTGCTCGTCCACGCAAACGTCACAGGAGACCAGACTGATAATGATCCCACAAACGATGACCCATATCAAAATTTGAAAATCATCGATGGTCTTGAAAGAAATTTGAATACGGTGGAAAATGCTTCTGCAGTGTCTGTTGTCTTTTTGATGAAAGCGACTGGCCTTGCGCCCACACTCTCTGGGCAACCTATTCTCAATCAGATAGAAGAACTCCCTGGATACGCTCTTCTTCCAGAAGATGTAAGAGATACATTTGCAGTTCTTATGGACAATGAGGTGACACAGGGAGCTACGTTCTGGGATTTACTAACAACACCTGAAGACTTTGGCCTTCCCGGATCGACTCAGAGCCAGATTTTCTTACTCGACGTATTCTATTCCTCCCTTACGAAAGAAATGAGAGAAATTTTCATTAATTCAGATTATGATCGAACACTAGTTTACATCGATATGCCATTCATTCCTGTGGCTGATACCAAGGTTGCCGTTGATCAAATCAATAAATATACCGAAGGATTCCAAGGTGTGCATCAAGAACGTGCAGAGAAACTCACAGGTGTTGCAGCAACTGCAATTGAAGTCAATCAGCTCATCGTTGATTCCCAATGGACCTCTCTTGGATTTGCTATTGTTCTCACGTTGATAACACTCGCTGTTGTCTTCAAAGACATTCGTTATTCATTCTGGACGACTTCCCCAGTTATTGCCACGGTTGCGTTACAGTGGCTTGTAATGTGGCAGATGGATGTTCCGTTATCGTTGGTCACAGTTATGATCGGGTCAATTTTAGTTGGGGTGGGAGTTGACTTTTCCATCCACATATCCAATCGTATTCGAGAATTGGGAGGTGGGCTGGAAGCCATACGTTCTGCTGCTGTGGGTACTGGAATGTCTCTGTTTGAAGCTGCAGTTGTCACCTCTCTTGGTATGTTTACTGCCTATCAAATTCCGATACCAGAAATCAAACCGTTCATAACTGTTATTCTCATTCTTTTATGGGTTGCAGCCGCAAGTGCGTTGTTGTTGCTTCCTGCCATATTTGTTACTCTTGAGAAGATGGGTATTGGCGCAGTTGGTGGTCCCTCAGGAATGGCTCGTAAACTGGGTCTTGGCCGAGTTAAACCTGATGATCCAGATGTACTGGAAGCAGTTCTAGTCATGGATTCACGATCTGATGAAGCGTGGTGACAACAAGCAAAGGGATAAGACCCGTATTCCTATCAACAGACATGGTCAACTACTGGTTGATGAAGTCTGAACTTGATGTATATCCATATTCACAACTTGTTGAAGATGGCTCAACTCATTGGGATGGAGTTCGCAATTATCAAGCACGTAACATGATGCGGGATGCAATGGAATTAGGCGACTATGTTCTATTTTATCATTCAAATTGCAAGCCTCCACATATTGCAGGTATCGCCAAAGTATGCAAAGAGGGGTATCCTGATTTCACATCTTGGGATTCTAAATCCAACTATTTTGATGAAAAATCTTCTCCAGAAAAACCTCGCTGGTTTATGGTCGATATCGAACCGGTAAAGCCACTTAAAGAAACAGTAGCACTCGATTCAGTACGAAACGAACCTTCGCTATCAGATATGCCACTCATTAGGAAAGGACAACGACTATCCATTCAGCCAGTAGAGCAAAATGAATTTGAAATTATTTGTGCAATGGGTGGATTAGAACCTGGAGAACTAGAGTAGGTGATAACGTGGCTGAAATCCCTTCGTCCAAGCGTGCCTCTAATATTGAGTATGCTATTCGAGATGTGGTTGTTCCTGCCACGGAACTTGAATCACAAGGTCATTCTATCATTAAATTAAACATAGGTGATCCGATTGCATATCCTGGTTTACCAACACCTTCACACATGGTCGATGCCTTCTCAAAAGCCTTATCAGAGGGTCGTAATGGATACTCACCCTCCTATGGTTTACCGGAATTAAGAACTGCGATTGCTCAAGATGAAACAAGAAAGGGCTGGAACGCTCAGCCCAAGGATGTCTATGTTTGTCATGGAGTAACTGAAGCTCTACAGATTGTATTTCAGGCTACGTTAGAAGAAGGTCATCAAGTCCTTGCCCCTGGTCCACATTACCCACCATACATGGCGTATCCCCAAATGTATGGGGCTGAGACCATTGAATATGAACTTAAATCCAATGATGGATGGACATTAAATTTTGAAGACATTGAATCTAAAATGAATGACGATGTCAGACTGTTTGTATTGATCAATCCAAACAATCCAACAGGTTCAGTGGCCGGTTCAAGTGATCTTAATCGATTGTTATCAATACTCGAAAAATGGCCCAATTGTATTCTCATCGCTGATGAGATTTATGATGGTCTTGATTTTTCAGGTCGTCATGTTAGTGCTGCAAGTTTGTCACATACAGTCCCAGTGTTAACGATGAATGGCGTTTCGAAGGTGTACTACGCACCTGGATGGCGAATTGGATACATGGCGATACATGACCCGATTTCTTCTCTGGTTGCAATCCGTGATGGCTTAGAGCGAATATTGCGATCTCGTTTGTGTGCATCCACTCCTGCCCAACTTGGATTTTTGGCTGGTCTCGAACAAGATCGGTCTTGGATGAAACAATACTCTGAAACAGTCAAAGAACGAAGGGATGTTTGTCTCACAAGAATCTCTGAGATTGAAGGCCTTGAAGTTCAAAATCCTGAAGGGGCTTTCTACATGTTCGTAAAATTGACGGATGAGAGATGGTCCAACGATGATAAGGCCTTTGTTCTCCAGTTACTGCATGAACAGCATGTGCTGGTTGTTCACGGTTCAGGATTTAGTTCTGAAAAGGGGAAAGGCCACTTCAGGCTCGTATTCCTTCCAGATGTGGAAACTCTAAACATAGCTTTTGATAGGATTGATTCTTTCTTACAAAAACACAGAATTTTGTAAACAAGGGCGGCGAAGTATTGATGTTTGATGAGTCTTCGGTTGACCCATGCGAGGAATGAAATTAGCTCTTATTGGGCTTACAATTTCTCTTATTCCTTCGGCATCAGCGTCTACAATCGCATCATCTGGTGATTTTGAAGTTTCATATCTCTATCCTGTCTTAGTTGCCTTCTTCGTAGCAATGTTATTGTGGAAATTCTTCGTTCCTCGCCAGTTATCGGCTTTACAAGTTGCATTCGAGATTGATGATGACTTGTATGAAGTTCATAGATTGACAAAAGGGCTCGATGATGCCAAAGAACTCCTGCAGCAAGGCCGTGTTGCGTTTGGTGTAGGATTGTACATGATGGGTATGATGGGTGTTCTGGTATTGATTGGAGAATTACTCTTCGATGCAGATGTTTACTTTGATCTCAATCTATGGCTCATCGGTTTATTCATTCTTATCCCAGTTCTTATCTCTCCTTGGGAGACTCTTAATGCGCAATTAATTGGAAAGAATAAACTTCGAGTTGGTCGCCATACGATTCGAACAGGTCTCCGTAGAATTACCACCCTCGCTGTATTGATCTCATCAACTGTTGCTACTGTTAGCTATGGAATGAATCTCAATGATGGTGACATCACTCCAGTTTGGCTTGCAGCAGGTATGTTGGTGTTTATGGCCCCAACAATTCTCGCATATGGACGTATTATGGGCGCTTCTTGGAATATGCTACTTTTGAATAAATGGAGGACGGCGAGAGGACGTAGAAATCCAATTGACCCAGATCAACCTTCATTTGTAAACAGACTCTTCTCGTTACTTCTTGTCATGTTCCTCATCACAATGCCGATTACTGCTCTGAATGGAATTGTTACAGTATTCCATATCCTGGTTAATGAGCCTCAAAATACGGAAGAAGTGCTCAATTTTGGAGGTATAATCGGTCATTCCATCTATGAGCGTATTGACCTCATTTCAGATATTTTATTCCATTGGGAATTTATTAAATCAGCCCCTCAATTCTTATCACTTTACCTTTCCCTCAACATTGCAATTGTTGGCTTAGCGTTCATTTTTGAATTGACGAGAAACTTAATTTTAGGTGGTCAAACATTCGGTGGAATGTTTGGAGTTACTCTCGACACACCTCGTGAAATTCGAACAGAAGAGTCTGCGCAAGGCCGTCAACTTGCCTTTGCGTTCGCTGGCTTTTCAGGATACACTGTGCTCTTACTTATTCTGGTCTGTTACAAAGAATTTGGTGACTTAATGCCATTTACTCAGAATCTTGAAGATAATGGATTTGATGAAAGTATGCGTCTCCTTACTACATGGATGTTTATTGCAGTTGGGCAAGCTATTTTCTTGTTTACATGGCTCCTTTCGATTGCTCGCTTTGGTCCTCTCAGACAATTAAAATTCGATCTAGATCCAGAAGAAAGAAGAGAAGGTGCCGTCATGATGGCAGACGGTGACTGGATGAGAGATTTTGTTGATGAAGCAGCGCTCCAAGAGGATTTAGATTCACTCATTCGATTCCAAATGCAATTGATTGAAGGTGATGAAGCCCTTGTACGCCATGAAAAAGCACGTGCTAAAATGTGGGAATGTGCGATACGAGGCTTGTGGCCAAAGGCTATCGAAGAATCACGTAAAGTTCTCGCACAAGCAGGTGGAGATGATGACGAAGCTCGTATGATTACTGCTACAGGATATCTCGCAACTCGAAGACTCGACGCTGCTCGTGAAGCTCTACGTGGTTTACAACAACCAGAGGGATATGATGAACCTGAGATCCTAGCGTTCATCACTGAATGGATGGATCCATGGAACGGAACTGTTGACGAAGATGATATTTGGGATTGGGAAAATAACTCCACGATCGACCACCTAAATGAGCAAATGAGAATGCTTAGATATTGGACTCCAAAACACTCCGAAGACTCAGTTGAACACTCGGACAGACTTTCGATGATTGGGAAATTATCCTCTGTTGCGTCGTTGAGGATGCAAAGACGTCATGATGAAGCATTGCAATTAGCACTAGAAACTGTAAAGTTTGACCCGCTTGGTGTTCGGCCAAGAATCGCTGTCGCATTGTGTTTAATCGACAAAGGGAATTGGCATCAGGCCATGTCTGTATACCAAGAACTCAAAGAAAGTGACATTAATGATCCACGGGTAACTGCCCTATCCGTTCTACTAGGGAACGAGGCTGATGTCGAACAGATTGAAGTATCACTCGCAGTTGAAACGGGTAAAAATGTTCGGAAATGGCTCGATGAGGCTCCTGTAAATGCTGTTGCTGGTTTGGGGATTAAGGGCGGAATGGATGAGGCCATTAACGCTAACATCATGATTTGTGCACACGAATCAGTACGTCGTAACATGACTCCTCGTTATTCGCCTTCAATCTTCCATTACATCATCCAATACGTACTTCTTCCACCAATCTTCATCGTATCCGCTATCGCCATGTCTGGTTATGCAGGTCAGATTCAAGGAATTGTAACAGCTGTTGTGTTGTTCTTGCTTCAAATTGCCTTTGCAAGATTCCGAAGACAACAAGGAAGACAAATTAAGCATCGTGATCAGCGAACATTGGTCGATTATTCTCGGATGATGAAGCGGTTTAAGGTTAATCCAAATAGTGGAAATATTCCAATAGGAACTCACCTCCTTCTCTCTGGTATTCTGGTGACAGTAAACGGTGTTGTCATGGATGTTGGAATGCCTGGATGGTTAACTCATCGATTGCCAAAGGATGCAGACAAAACCATTCGCTCTCGACTGAAGCGTAATGCATTATCCATTAGCAAGAATAAACCAGCTAAGTTGAAGCCCCTGACAAAGGGTTGGTGGCTCAAGAGGCCAAAGGAGGAATTGTCGGACGTTCCGATTCTTGAACAATTGATTGGCCCAGTTGCATACAGAGGTCGTCAAACAATGCTCATGAAAAAGACCACTGGTTTCCGTCAAGCACCATCTGGAAAACCTAATCTCAATCCTGCAGGCTCTCATGACTTCAAGGATAGAAGTGTACCTCGAAACACAAGAACAAGCGAACGTTCAGCCCGTACGGGTCCAAGTCGACCAAGTCGACGCCGTTGAGCCTAACAAGCGATTGATAGTATTCATGAACCTTGTCTGACTGGACAATACATGGACAGTTCTTCACCAAGAGACTCAGTTAACCGCGTTTTAGAAGCGACATCCAACAGTGCCCGTCTTTACGGGAACGGACTGGGTATGATTGCATCGGAGAATATTATTTCTCCAAATGTTAAGCGTGCTATCAATTCTGATTTACATGGCCGCTATGCAGAAGGCTTACCTGGAAAAAGATATTACCAAGGGTGTGAGGATTTCGACACCATTGAAAGCCTAGGGATTGATCTTGCAAAGAAGGTGTTCAATGCACCATTTGCGAACATACAATCGACCTCTGGAACCGTTTCCAACATTGGTGCATTGAAAGCATTGGCCAAACCTGGAGATTCCATTACTGCTGTTTCAACCGCTGACGGGGGACATATTTCTCATGCTCGCATGGGTGCTGTTGGTCTACGTGATCTCAATGTCTCAACTTATCCTTGGGATGAGGAACGTATGGAACCAGATATCGATGGCTCATGCGCACTTATTCGAGAATTGAAACCTAAAGTGACACTTGTTGGACAATCTGTGTTTCTTTTCCCCACCCCTCTCAAAGAATTATCCGATGCAGCCCATGAAGTAGGTTCTACGGTGATGTATGACGGTGCTCACGTTCTTGGATTAATTGCAGGTGGTGTCTTCCAAGACCCTTTGAGAGAAGGGGCTGATGTCATGACTGGCTCCTCTCACAAAACCTTCCCAGGGCCACAAGGAGGCTTTCTTCTCTCGTCAAATGAGGATCCTAAATTCCAAAGAAAACTAAACAATTCAATGTTTCCAGGGGTCGTATCATCTTACCACTTACATCACGTAGCAGGCAAAGTTGTGGCACTTGCAGAATTTGAAGCGTTTGGAACAGCATACGCCCAAGACATTGTGAGGAATGCTCAAGCATTTGCGCAAGCTTTGGCAGCAGAGGGGTTCGACGTTCTTGCTGAATCCCGGGGATATACAGCCTCTCATCAGGTGTTAACACGTCACGGTGATATCGATTCTGGAGCAGGTGCAACAGCAGCCGCTTTATTGGAAAAGGCTGGAATAATCACCAATATGAATATGCTTCCAGGAGACACCAAGGCTTTGACTCCATCCGGTCTTCGACTCGGAGTTCAAGAACTTACTCGAGTAGGCATGGGTCCACGGGAGATGGAAGAAGTGGCCTCTTTTTATGCTCGAGCATTACTTCGAAATGAAGATGTTCATGCAATTAAAAATGATGTTCATCATCTAAAGTCTGATTTTCAACATGTTCAATACTGCTTTGATTCTGAAGAGCTTCTTGCCTATGAAGGAATGTAAGGTATGCCAACTACATCGGAACTTTCACACGAGTCGTTAACCCATAATGGCGGCTTCATCCTCGACATAGATCACAATTGTTACATGTTGTGGAAGCAACATGAATTCAATCGCTGGTGGCGAAGTTTTGAATCTCTCTTCACGCATCCATTAAGCCGTGTCTTCATAAATTCTGTAGTTGATGATTTAGAGTTTCATGAACGTTTGTCCTTACAGCAGGGATTGTTCAAGAAGAAAAAATTTGTATCACAACTTTCACACCTGACTCATTTTTATGGAAGTGGATCTATTGATGTAGTCAAAAAGGAGATTGTCAATGGCGCCCATTCTCTTTTTTCGGTTGGTTTAGCATCATATGCTTTGGAAGTGTTCCATCAAACAAGATACAAAATTCGTTGGAATGAACCAACGCCCCGAGTGGTTCAGTTGTCACTTGAGGTCAATCGAGACTTGCCTCCTCCTGCTTCAACTCAGCCATTTCCTTGGTCAGAAAACATAACACCACAGGGTCTAGGTGACTCTCGATACGTATCCGATTTACTCGTTGTAAAGGAGTTGGGTCATATTGAAATTGATGGCGAGCGGCACTTGTTCATGCCCGCTTCACTCTTAGAGAGGTTTTTGTCAACATGCTTGGCTCATGTTCCTGATATGAGTCATGTGGATTGGATCGATTGTCCAACTGATTGGTCCAAGCCTGATGTTTCTATTATGTGTCTTCTTATCTCTTCTGTAGTCGAATTGTTTTCCCTTTCAGAGCGTGCAGTTTACATTACTGGGAAGGACAGTTGGGAGGCTTATTTGCATACATACTTGTCAGAGCAAGGCTGGGGTAATCCCTCTGTCGTCTCTTATGATCCCCTGTCTTATGACACAACTCTAACGTTCTCCAAATCCCCTCTTACACCATTTTCGATCGGTCTTGTCGCTGGTATTTGGGAACGTGCACATGGAAGGAAATTCCACTGTAATCTTAAGTTAATTAATGGTTCTCTACAAGTTGATTTCCGTTCATTATTGGCATATGAAAATCCAGTATAATTAGAATCAACATTTCGATAGTTGTCGAGCAATTAAGGTCAAGGTTCATAACCGAATCGAGGGCTCGTAAAAATAGTCAAGGCTCGGAGACTATTACCAATGTCACTAAATCACAATCAAATGGCGTATGCTGCTATCATTTCAACACTAATATTCGGGGCTCTTTTCGTAGGAGTCAGCGGTTTTTACCAAACTTCTGATGGAATTGGTGAATTTGACAGTGCGGCAGAGGAAGACTTGTTTGGAGAAGAAGTGTCTTCTGGAGAAGCCACTGATAGCGATAATGATGGCCTTCCAGACGTTCTTGAATCTCAATACGGTACCGACCCGCAAGATGAAGATACAGATAAAGACGGCATGAGTGACGGTTGGGAAGTTGACCATGGCCTCAATCCTCTTGACAATGGGGAATCTGAAACGCCAGAAGAAGAGACTGGTTCTACAACAACAGCAGATGATGCTGAAATTTCCAATGAAAGCGATTCATGGCCAGATCCTGAGCAAGGAAAATACGGCGATCCTGATCGTGATGGTCTGACAAACGAACAAGAAGCGCAACTCGGAACCGACCCGCAACGTGCAGATACAGATAACGATGGATTAAACGATCGCTGGGAGTCTACGTATGGAATGAATGTATCTTCCCCTGATGGTACGATCTATCTTTTTAATCCCCTCTCAGGCAATTGGGATTGTACCCTTTTGAACCTCGCTTTAGAGGAAACCCTCTCTTCAATGCTTGAAGAATTCGAAGGCGCTCCGACATGGGATGAACTAGAAAATCCGCTGGGTAAGCATTCCTGCGATCAAGTTCTTGATTTCGATGACGATGGACTCCTAAACTTCCAGGAAGAAGCATATGGCACTAATCCAGCATCTGCAGATTCCGATGGTGATATGCTTCCTGATATTTTGGAAGTAAACTCAGGCGCTGTCGTCCTAAACTTTGAACTTGGTTCAGATTGCGGTGAACCAGAAAGTACTCCCTTCTCTCAACGAACGCCACGTACTGCTCCATTCGCTTCGGAAGTTAGCGCTGCGTGGTTCTTATCCGATCTTGACGGTGATGGCCTTCTAAACGGGCCCAGCGATTGGGATACTGACGGAGATGGTATGCCTGACGGATTTGAATACTGTTTCTCATTCAAGCAGGATCACCCAACTCAGGATGCGAATAAGCAACTAAATCCATCGAATTCATCTGATGGCTACAATGACTGGGACGAAGATGGATTAAACAATCTTGAAGAATATCAAGTGGCCAATAAGTTTGGCCTTACAAATGGATTGCCATCTTTCACATCACCGTGGAGTGAGGATACAGATGGAGACAAAATGCCTGATGGCTGGGAAGCAAATCAGTACAACCGTACTACATTCGAATACCCATTGAATCCAAGAAATGCTAGCAATGCAAACGAGGACATCGATTTCGATGGATGGGATTCAGACGGAGATGGAGATGTCATGTATGACGAATTGGAACTCACAACTACTGTTGTAGAACTCTACGTCCAAAAGGGCGATTACGTCACGAGTAACACAACCATCGCTCGTGGTCAATACACAATGGGTGGAGGTAACAAGCAACCAGTATATCTGGTCGCTCCAGTTGATGGGTATGTTTACTCAATCAATGTAGCTCCCGGTGACCAAATTGAATCTCGGCTCTTTGTTTGGATGAATCTCGTTGAAGAATCTGAGCGATTTACCAACTTGATGGAATACGAGGCTCGTCTCGATGACCAAGGAAACATCGTCGGACGTTCAACAGATCCTACCCATGGTGACACTGACCTCGACGGACTCCTCGATGGTATCGAAGTAGGTGGCTGGGAAATTCTCGTTGTCAATAGAGGTGTACAATTGACATGGGTTGTTTCAGATCCTGGATTGCCTGATACCGATGGAGATGGCCTTTCAGATTATCTTGAATTTTCTTCTACATGTGATGGACAGGGTTCTAATGCTTCAAATGATGATACTGACAGTGATGGTGAAAGTGATCAGCAAGAAACCAAACTCGGATATATCTTCAATGGTGAACAATATTTCACCTCCGCATGTATGTTTGACACCGATAACGATGGATTAGAAGATGGTGAAGAAGTGATTGCAGGTGCAGATAATTTCGTTACCCACGCAAACAACTCAGATACCGATGGCGATGGCCTGATTGACGGAAATGAAATCCTCTTTATTCCAAGGCCATTCCAATCCGAAACGAATCCACTGATCAATGATACTGATGCTGATGGTATGCTCGATGGATGGGAAATGCAGGTTAAGTCAACCGAAGATAATACCAATTCTCATTCACTTTGGGTTGCTGTCTCAAATTGGGATCGACCAGGATGTACAGAAACCTCAACCAATAGTTGTCAGATGGGACCTGGTGGCTATGTTTGGATTAATTGGCTTGGTGGCTTTGAACTTCAGAAGAAATACGAAGTTTCTGAAATGAACCTTTCTGGCTTTGACCTACCTGGGAATACGATGTGTGATGGATGTAAAGGCCGCTGGGCTCTCGACCCTTCACTTAATTCTCTGAAAGACGATACCTATGACGTCGATAATGATACGCTTGCTAACGGTGCAGAAGCTCCCACCAACTGGAATACCAACCCTGTTGACGACGATACAGACGGCGATAACTTGCCTGATGGTTGGGAAGTAAGATATTCCTATGAGGCGATAAATAATAATCTGGTTGATAATTCTACAATTAATGCATATGGGGCACGTGGTGTTATGGATCCATCCATGGCCGACAGTGACCTTGACGGTATCAATGACGGTGAAGAAGACCCAGACTCAGATGGATTAAATCGAACTGGATTAATCAAGAAATACTGCCCTGGATATAACGACACCACCAATGCAGAATGCAATATCGATCCAAGCACTCCTGATGGTATGAAGTTCTATAATAACCTCGAAAATTACACAAATTTTGAAGAATTTGAGAATGGAACCAACCCAGTTACTAATGACACTGATGGTGATGATTGGGAAGATGGGCCTGAAGTCTATTACATGGATCATGACGACGATGGTATGGCTACTGGATGGGAATATCACTTTGAATTTGATCCTTATGATTCAGCCGACAGACTTGTCGATAGTGATGGTGATGGTCACACAAACTATTGTGAATTCAAGTGGGATACGAACCCAAGAAATCCGATAAGTTTCCCTGGTCAAGGTGAACTCTGCGATCCATTCGAGAGCTAGTGAATTATGTTTAGAGGGAATTCGGTATCTATTTGCTTGGTGAGTATTCTCTCAATGCTTATCCTAGCGCCAGTTACGTTGAATTCTTCTACTGCAGAACTCCCTGATGAATCTATATTGGAATTTGATCAAGAGGATGGAATCCATCTTATGAATTTCATTAATGTGAGTGGTTCATCCTCAGTGCCCCTTAATTCTGTTGAGATTTCACTGTGGAATGTGACTGCCGAGGGGCAGTATGATCTTCTAAACTCGAGTTCTTCACTTCTTTCCGTCACCCCGTTCGAAACAACTCTTGGAATTACAAACTGGCTTTGGAATCATGAGTTTAATCACGAAGATGAAAGTTGTACATGCCTCGTTCGCATCTCATTGTTAGAGCAAACCGATTTGGAATCGTATGGACTTACAATCTACCTTGGTCAATTTAATCATAGACCCGTTTTGATGTTTTCATCTGAATCGTATCAAACATCACAAATTATGCTTTCATCGGAAGATGTTGTACTCAACTATGGTGTCCTTTTACCACCAAACTTCATGTCCTTAGAGGGAAATTCTAATCAGGATGTTCTGGCAACACTCTCTGTCTGCCCTGCACCATTCGGTATTTGCACAGATGAATATATTCCAGTAACGATTCTTCATGAACTCATTGAAGGTGAACTCACCGTTACTATGGAATCCCTCTCAGTCCATCTCCCTGATGGTTTGTATTTAGTTGATTTTTATATTCAATCAATGTCCCTGAGGGAATCCAATGCTCTCACTCAATATATGGCAGTCGATAGAACTCCCCCGAACGTGACTTTCTCTTCAATATCTGAACTTTTGGAGTCTGAAATGATCACCGTTGATATTGACGTTGATGATGGATATGAGGGTTCAGTATATTCGATTACCTGGACTATAATTGAGCCAGATGGTGAGTTAAGAGCAGTATCTTCAACTGAAATATTAGCAGACAATCGACTGTCATTCGAAGCAGATAAACAAGGTGTGTACCAAATATTTGGTCTCATTCGTGATTTAGGAGGTCATATTGTAAACGTTCAACACAATGTGTCTGTTGTCAATGTTGAACCTCAACTGGATTTGCGATATGATGGATATAAGATATCGAATAACCAAACCGTTACTGTAAAATCATCAGAGGAGTGGTGTTTTTCTGCGAACCAAACTACTGACACCGTAAATGACATTGATTCATTACAATACAACTGGTTTGTTGATGGAAAATCGCTCTTAAGTGGTAGGTCTTATCTCTTATCTTCTGATATCCAAAGTGATGATTGGGAGGACATTACGCTCACTCTAACCGATAATAATGGAGCTACTGTATCGCTTACATTTTCTGTTGAGGAACAAAGTATAGAAGATTCCAATTCTTTCCAATCCATTACAATTTGGACTACGATATTGTTCCTTCTCATACTCTCAACAATAGTTGTCATACGCAAAAAGGTATTTTCACCACAAGAATCAGATTTTGTCCGCTGGTCTGATACGAAATCCTCTGATGATTAACCATTCATTAAAAAACTGTGAATTATAGCAACAACCGGTGAGTCTATGTTTAGTGATGCTGCGAAAGGTCTACCAACTGAACCAAAGAGTGTTCCTAAGTCAGTTTATTTAGACCGTCAACAACGTTTTCTTTCGCAATTAAAACCCTCTGATTTGGTGATTATTACAACTCCATCAGAAGCTGTCCGTAGTAATGATGTGACATATCCATACAGAACTTCGAGTGACATGCTTTACCTTGTAGGCTGGGCAGATCCTGAATCTGCCCTCATCTTCCATCATAACGGTTCACAATGGATTTCTCATCTATTTGTGCAACCCAAAGATACACTGAAGGAAATTTGGGAAGGAAGACGCCCTGGAGCAGAAGGTGCTAAACTTGGTTGGTCTATCGATGAAGCAACTTCAATACATGACTTAGAAGAGCATCTTGATATGTTTCTATCTGATTGTTCTACAGTTCATGTACGCACAGGAATCAGCAGTACCATTGATTTAATTGTGCTTACCTCAATTGAACGTAGAGACCGCAATCGACAACATTTTGGTTCTGGACCAGTTTCACTCGAAGATCCTAGTCGTAGAATTGCTGAGATGCGTCTACGTAAATCCCCTGAAGAGATAGAATTAATGCGTCACGCTGCAGAAATTTCCTCAGTTGCTCATGAATTAGCAATGAGAGCAAGTAAAGACGGTATTTTCGAATACCAACTACAATCGATTATCGAGGGCTTTTTCGTCTATGGAGGTACAAGTGGGTGGGCATATCCATCAATTGTTGGGTGTGGTGAAAATGCGACCATCCTGCATTACACTGTCAACGAATCAAAATGTAAAGGCGATGAGATTATTCTTATCGATGCTGGTGCGGAATACAAGGGATACGCTGCAGATATTACTCGTTCATGGCCTATTGGTGGTACTTTTACCGATGCGCAAAAAGAAATTTATGAAATTGTTCTTGATGCACAAGAACAAGCCATTGCAGCCTGTCGTGTTGGAAATCCTTACAATCAACCTCATGAAGTAGCTCGTTCTGTTCTTGCTGAAGGCCTTATCCGATTAGGTATTATCAACCAAAGTTTGGAAGAGGCGCTCGATTCCCAATCGGGTCAACTGAAAAACTGGTACATGCATAATACGGGGCATTGGCTTGGTCTGGATGTTCACGATGTTGGCGTATACAAACCAGATGGTACTCCACGTTTGCTTGAAGCAGGTATGGTGCTGACCGTAGAACCAGGATTGTATTTTGGTGCATGGAGACCAGATGTAGATTGCCCTGAAAGATATGCTAACATTGGTATTCGAATTGAAGACGATGTTCTTGTGACAGAAGATGAACCTGATGTTCTAACCAAACGTTGCCCAAAAACAATTGCTGATATTGAAGGAATTGTTGGTTCATTGTAGAGGTGAGCCCATGGCTTGGTCCACAATCATTGAAAAAATTGTCACATCGAACGATATTTTTCGTCTTACAAGTGAAGAAACTCTCATTTTGTATGATTCTGCCCCCCTTCATCTATTAATGGATGCAGCCCATCATAGAAGGAAATTACATAATCCAAGTACTAAGGTGACATACCTTGTTGATCGTAACATCAATTACACCAATGTATGTACAATCAATTGTCAATTCTGCTCATTTTATCGTCCACCTGGACATGATGAAACATATACTCAGACGTATGATGAGATTCGTCAAAGAATCGTCGAATTAGAGGACATTGGAGGTTCTCGAATACTTATGCAAGGAGGGGTAAATCCCGATCTTGATATCGATTGGTATATCGGCCTAATCAAGGAGCTAAGAGCACATCATCCAACAATCGATCTGGACTGTTTCTCACCAATAGAATTAGAGGGAATTGCTGAAGTTACAAACAGCACCACTCTTGAAGTCCTTATTCGTTTCAAAGAAGCAGGTATGCATGGTCTACCTGGTGGTGGGGCTGAAATGCTGGTTGAAACCGTACGCTCCGATGTATCCCCGAAGAAAGGCCATCCCGATAATTGGTTACGAGTCATGGAAGAAGCTCAAACATTAGGTTTGACGACTAGTGCCACGAATGTTATTGGGTTTGGAGAAACCAATTCCAATCGAATTGAGCATTTGAATAGAATTCGTCAGCAACAAGAACGAGTCCAATTCGATGGTCACATTGGCTTTACTTCATTTATTGCTTGGCCAGTTCAACTTGAAACGAATACCTTCGGAAAAAGAAATCGAGGTTCAAATAGATTTGAACTTGGTGCTGGTGCAAGTGAATATCTTCGACACGTGGCGATATCTCGCTTATTCCTCGATAATGTCCCACACATACAAGCTTCATGGCCAACAATGGGTATGGGCGTGGCTCAGATGGCACTTCTTGGAGGAGCAGACGACGCAGGTTCTACAATGATGGAAGAAAATGTAGTGTCAGCATCAGGTACCACAAAGTTCAGTGCATCTGAACAGGAGTTACAAACATCGATAATTCGGTCTGGATTCTCTCCCCAAAGGCGGAACAGCGATTATATCCATCTAGAAACACCAGATACGACCATATCGTTACCTGATGTAATGTGCTCACCGCCAAATCAAGCTGTGGAATTGGTGTAGAATACCACCCAGATTTCAGCCACAATGTTTCTGCCACCTTTGCTTGATTCTCCGGTGGGATTGTATTCCTGCCCATTGAAGAGTCCACGATATGTTAATTCGTTAATTTGACCATTATAATCAACCCATGATGAAATATCGTAGGACCATTGCTT
>TARA_B110000459_G_C16625877_1_pt1 | contig 19403 bp, 15 predicted proteins | sample TARA_B110000459 | Tara Oceans TARA_B110000459 (sample SAMEA4398296) | marine metagenome | biome: Polar Biome; feature: [SRF] surface water layer (ENVO:00010504); material: water (ENVO:00002006), including particulate matter (ENVO:01000060) such as... | depth 5 m | reverse complement strand
CCCATACCTCCTATCATAGGGCTGATCCTAAGTTCAGGCACCCAAATATCTTTTAAAATGGCATCTTTTTGGGACTGAGCTTGATCCACCCTTAGCACAAGCGCTTGTCTAGAAGGGGGGGTAGAGGAGAGAAACTCTTGCGAAACGGAGTTGGAAGAGATAGAAACACCCAAGAGTTTTTCTATGCTAGGCCATTCACTCAGCATCTCATTCTGGTCAGCCTTGTCAGTTTCGTTTTTTATTTCGGGCATCTCAGGTAAGCCCAAAGCCGATCTTAATTCAGACAAAATCTTTATAATAGCAGATTCAATAATCAGAATTTGGCTTTCCATTTGCATTCGCTCCGCTCGGATAATGAAAACATCCGATTTGGGACGTAGCCCTAATTTCTCAAGCGCCGTAAATTGACTCTCAAACTCTCTTAATTCTTCTACAGCAGTCAAATGGAATTCGCGGTCTTTATTCGCTGCAATAGCAGATATATATGAATTGATACACGCTAACACGAATAGATCTCTTTCTGCCTTTAACTCTTGGACGGCTGCTTGTAATGCATACTTAGAAGTCTTTATTCCAGTTATTCCAGCTCCGTTATCAGAATTAAAACGAAAGCCCATTCCAAACTCTGCGCTTCTAGAATCTACCTCAGTAAAAATCAATCCGTCTGAGTTCAAGGCATTGCCCGAATGAGAAAAACTGCGAGCTCCCAAAGCAGTAGAGGGCAGCCACCATCTTCGAGCGCTTTCCAATTCACCTTGCGCTTTTTCAAGCTTGGCAGAGGCTTCGTTTAAAAAAACAGGTGATGAAAGAGCAAGCTCAAGTACGTATTCAGGAGTGAGCTCAATTGTTGAGCTCGAGCTCTGGCTTGTGTTCTGGCTTGCGTTTTGGCTTAGGACAATCTCAAATGTTGAAAGTGAAATGGTCAGAGCGAGCGATAGCGATATAGCTATCTGATAGGATTTGCGTTTTGCGTTCATTTCCTAAGTTGAGTTTTCACAGCCTCTCCCTCGCTAACTAGATTGCGGCCTGTAATAATGAATTCATCATATAAATCAGTATCTTCAGATGAAAAAGCAATGCTTTCTTTATTTTCTGCGTGAATCGTTAGTGGGACTTTCTTTACAAACCCGTCGATTATTACACATGCAAATGGCAGTCCGTTTTCTATAAATCGAACACCTGCAGGCAGAGACATGATGCTATCTCTCGAACCACCCATCAAAGCTCCTTCAACGTAAATGCCAGGGCTAAGGGAACAATCTTTTACATCTAAATCGACCATTACATCAATGGTGCGTGAATTCGCATCAATTGAAGCTGCGACTCTACTGACCTTAGTGCTAATTTTTCTATCTAAGTCAGGAAAAGTTAATTCGATATCAGCACCTTCGAATATGAACCTCATATCTCGTTCTGGATAGGGAAGATGAATTCTAACATTTGCGCATTGGACTATCTCGAGCATGGGCAGTTGAGAGGGAGAAGTTAGACCATTTTCAACCACAGCGCCTGGATGCGCGTTTCGAGCAGAAATCACGCCTTTTATCGGTGCCCGTACTTCTAAAAATCTCAACCTATCCTCACCTGAAGAAAGTGCCACTAAAGCTCTAGAGGCGGTTGCTTCAGCGATATCTAAATCATGTGCTGAAATAATTCCCGGTGCAGAAGCAGAAGCTTCTCTAATTCTGAACAACTGCTTAGTTGCAGCTTCAGCCTCCACTTTTAACGCCTCCACTTCACGAGTGATAATAGGGTTTACTAGTAATACTAACAAATCTCCTTTTTCGACACTGTCTCCTATATCCACTAAAACTTGAGATATTTGGCCTGATTCAAGAGGTAAGATATCTACCCACTGAAGTGGCTCGACAGTCCCTACAACCTTCAACTCCTTAGCGAAATTTTGCATAGTGGGAGTTACAGTCTCAACTAAAACCAGAGTGTTTTTAAGTTCTAAAGTCCCCTTCTCAATCGAATTATTTGTATTATTTGCTCCATCAGAGCAACTTGAGATTAGAGCAACCAATGCTACCAAACCCACCAAGAGGGCGGTATTGTAAAAACTAATTTTGTATAAATTCTTCATTTTCATTTTCTTCAAAATTTGCACAAGTGAACCTAAAGTTCAGATTTAGAGAATAAACGATATCCGGATGGAACCACATAGAGTGTCAAAACGGCTGCCATTGCTGTCCCGCCAATAACCGCAAGGGCTAAGGGCTCGTTAATAGAAGCTCCGCCTAACCCTAAAGCCGTGGGTAATAACCCCAAGACAGTAGTTAATGCTGTCATAATAATGGGGCGCAAGCGTTGTCGCGATCCCTCAATCAATGCCTGTTCAAGCGGCATCCCTTCAGCTCTTAATTTGTTAATTCTATCGACTAACAAGTTGCCATATGAAACGGTGATACCCACAACCATAATTGCTCCCATTAACGCCTGTATGCTTAGTGGGGTTCCTGTAGCCCAAAGCAGTCCTACAACTCCCGCAAGTGCTGGCGGGAAAGCGAGAAGCATTCCTATAGGTTGTTTAAATGATCGGAAAAGAGGTACTACAATCAAGTAAGCGAATAGAGCTGCAAGACCTAACCCTAACCCTAAGTTTGCAAATGAACTTTTCATTACGCTGACCTCACCATCGAGTTCCATCGAGTATCCTCTAGGGAGATTGTTCTTTATGCCTTTTATCTTATCCTCTATTTCTTGTGAGGCCCTACCCACATCGCGACCCTCGATATTTGCATAGACATTGAATACCCTGGATAAATTATGGTGGTTTATCTCAACAGCAGTATTCCTATCTCGTACAACTGAGAAATTCCTAAATGGGACTGGCTTATCACTAAGAGTGCTTGTTACTAGAACAGACCCTAAAACATCATTATCGTCGATGGCATATTCTGGGTAGGTAACCCCAACATAATAGTGATTGCCATTTCCTTCATCAATCCAAAACGATTTATCGAAAGTTGCAGTAGAACTAAATGCAGCAACCATATTCTTAATAGCATCTACTGGATCTACTCCCATTCGAGCAGCCCTTTCTCTGTCAATATCGACTTCCTTGGTAGGTTGGTCTAAGCGCTGAAGAACACGAGCATCCATCACTCCATTTATACTACGAATGGAATCTCGTACCTGCTCTGCAATCCCTCTTAAAACCTCTAGCTTATTTCCTTTAATCCTAACATCAATAGGAGCAGGTTTTCCTTCGTTTAAAGCAGCAGTCATAAGTCCACCTGTATAAAAACTCAACTCAACTCCGGGAAAGCTCTTGAGAAATCGACTTCTCAATCTTGCGGCATACTCATCCGTTGAGGTGGAAGCGTCATCCACGATTTGGACTCCTATAAAAGCATCCTGAGTACCTGAATTTGGGGTGTATGCAGCGGGAAGATCATAGAACACACCGATATTTGAGATCACTAAATTTAAGTCGTTTCCGAGCTCATTTCTCACCACATCCTCCATCATGGCTATGGTGTTCTCAGAGGACGTTAGGGTGGTGCCTGAAGGCATCCTCACCTGTATTTCTAACTGCCCTACATCCTCTTTAGGAAATAATTCATATCCTGTCCGTGTTACACCAAACCCAGCAAATACTGTCAAAATTAGCATTATGCTCCCTAGAAACATAGGTCTAGTTACCATCTTCTTTAGGGAGTTTTCGTAACGATTTTCTAGACCTGTGAGAGCGTTGTTAAATGCGGTCTTTTTAATCTCTTTAGATGAAGTAGGTTTATTGCGAAGAAATAATCCCGCAGCTAGTGGAACTACCGCGATTGAAAATAAATAAGAGGCGAACATACAGGCTGTCACTGTTAATGCGAGAGGGCCAAACAAATCTCTGGCTATACCTTCGAAAAATAAGATCGGAACAAAAACAGCTACAATAGCAAGAGTTGATGCAAGTACAGGGCCTGCCATGGAAATTGCAGATTCTTTTGCAGCAGACATTGAATCGATACCGAGTTGCATTCTTCTATCAATATCCTCTAGCATAACAATGGCATTATCTACAAGAAGACCCAAAGCAAGGGCTATACCTCCGAGAGTTATCGAGTTAAGGCCTTGTCCAAGTCCATGAAGAGCTACTAACGCAACGAGCACACTTAGAGGAATGGCACAAACAGCAATCGATGCGAATCGAATGTTCCCAAGGAACAATAAAAGGATGAGTGCCACTAAAACAAGTCCTCCTAATCCAGCAAACATAAGTCCGCTGATAGAACGGCGAACGTAAGAACTTTGATCGAAAATGACGTTTAACTGAACATCGTCGGGCAGTCGTTCTTTTAATTTAGGTAGTGCGGCCTGTACAGCTTCAACAGCTTCAATAGTATTACTTCCTGAGCGTTTAAAAATCGGGAGATAAACCTGATTCTTTCCATCGACTCGAACGATATTCGTTTGAATGGCTGCGGCATCTGCAGCGAATCCTATATCCTTTACTTGAATGGCTTTCCCTTCGACCATAGCTATGACGATTTCATTAAAATCCTCAACGTCTTTAATCATGCCTTGGGCGTCAATACTATAATTGATATCTCCTATCTCAGCAATCCCGGACGGGATCATGGTTGTATTGCGCTTTATGGCATCATTAACCTGGGTTTGGGATAAATGATAAGCATCTAACATTAAAGGGTCAACGTAGATGTGAATACGACGTTTCGAACCTCCATAAGCGGCTGGGGCAATGATGCCCTTCACACCACTCAGCATTTGACGAAGAGCATAGTAGGCTACGTCGTATAATTCTTTGCCGGATTTAATGTCACTAGAAGCCGTCAGCAACATGAGGGGCGTTGAAGCTGTTGGGTCGAATGGCTGAACCATGGGGGGTAGGGTTCCCGGTGGTTGGTAATACATATCGCTCATAGCATAGGCAGAGGTGTTCGCCATAGCTTCAGCTGGATCAATATCTGAACGGTAGTGATTTGTTACGATACTCACTCCCATTAAACTCTTAGACTCTTGTTTCAGAATCCCATTCGACTGCCCAGTCCACCTCTCCATTCTACTGGTAATATCCTTCTCCACAACCTCAGTAGGCATACCTGGATATAAGGTTAAAATCTGCATGGCAGACTTGCGAAATGCAGGAAGAATGTCAACCTGCATTTTTGGCACTACGACAAAACCAATAGCAATAACAGCAATAAGAATTACAGCAACAAAAAATGGATTTTTAAATGGTCCTTTAATCATGTTGTGAATATCGGGCATATGATGAGAAAGAATTCATATTTCCTCACATCTAATTCACAATCTAATTCAGGTTATAAACCCTAGACCTAACGATACCCCGCACCCATTTACCCCCTCAGATCCTTACGCTTCTTTAATACCACTTTTCGCTTTTCTGTAAACGCAAGTGCTGAATATTTTTCGTTTAGCAAATCTTAGCTGCTTGTCTGAATTTATGAGCTTTGTAAAGAGTTGTTTATTTACTCCAAAGAATTCATAAGTGTTGCCATCAGTGAAAGTGATTTCTAAACGCAATCCCTTATGCTTCAGGTCATCGATCATTGCTGTAGTTGTCGTTTCTGTGAATTCTGGGAGATTTGATTCACGAGTTGCAGGTGAAATACTAACGAGGAAGTGATACCCGTCAATAATTTTACGACTCATTTCTTCAGCTTCAAGAGCTTTTTCTCCTCCTTCAGGAAACTTATCTGGATGCCATTCCTTAACTAATAAACGATACTTTTTCTTCAGTGGAGCGAGTTCAATAACACCTTCCACTTCGAACAATCTCTTATACTCGTTAATTCTCTTCATCCTAATTACTTATTTACAACGATTTATGGGGGTGCAAAAGTAGTAAAAAGAAAAGCAAAAGCCCCGAGAAATTGATACTTCTCGAGGCTCTCTATTCCCACAGCCATATGGGGGTGCGACAAAGTTAGTTGAATTACTACTAATTATGTTAGTTCTAACACAGTGATTTCGGGAGGCATACCTACTCGCCCTCTAAATGCAAGAACGCCAAAACCTCTATTTACGTGGAGATACTGCTCACCTTCGAGGTAAAGACCTCCCCATCTTTTATATATCATAGAAGATGGAGAGTAATCAATTCCTAGCCATTCTATTTTAATTCCCATCTGCATCCCATGAGTATGACCACTTAGAGTGAGATCTACTGGGGCAAGACCGTTCATGATTTTATCCTCGAAATGGTTAGGGTCGTGGCTCATTAATATCGTGGTGAGGTTTTCACTATCGCTTCCTGATAGAGCTTTATTAAGATCACCTTTCTTTCCGAAATTTCTTCCCCAATTCTCAACTCCTGCAAGAACGACTTTCGATCCGTCTTCCGCTTGGAGATGAACATGCTCATCAAGCAATAGATGAAATCCCATTTCTTTATGAATTTCGTGAAGTCTTCGAACACTAGCCTCACTTTCTCCTGGGCCAAATTCTCCATATTCCGCATAATCATGATTCCCCATAATACTATACTTTCCCATGGGGGCTTTCAGAGAAGCGAATGCCTCTATCCAAATTTCTGCTTCTTCTGCCTTACTATTTACAAGGTCGCCAGTGAATACAATCAAATCGGGACTAAGGTCGTTCACCATTTTTAAAGCATCTAGAACTGGTTGCGGAGTTCCAATAAATGAGCCGAGGTGAGCATCTGAGATTTGGACGATACGCAACCCTTTAAATGCCTCAGGTAAATTCAGCAATGGCACTTTTACGTTCTCCACTCGGTAGGCATATTTACCCCAAACGACACCCTGAAACAATGCCCCAAAAATAACAGTAGCAAGTCCTGCACCCATATAATTCAGGAATGATGAACGAGGAATGGCGTTTTGAGATTTCGTGATTTTCTTAGCCGAGTAGCTCGCTAGATATCTAATATCATCTAGGATTTGAAAAACAGCGAGTGTGAGTTTGGTGATGAAATTCACAAAAACAGCTGATGTAAAGAAAGCCACTAAGCTTTGTGATCTTAAGGATAAGTGATCATAATCTAGCATAATTATAAGAAAACACACCCACAATGAAACAGTCATTATCACCCAAACCAGACTTATGGTTTTCCACCACAAATTGCTTTCCCATTTTCTTTTCATGAGTCGAAAAGCCATCCATTCAACAACAGTTAAAATGCTAAACATAATAGCAAAAGCAAAAATCATTTTTGAAGGAAATTCTGAAGGCATTTTGCAAATCTACACGGAAGGTGAAGGTTTCAGATTGAGATTGCAAAATTTAACTTTCTAATCATAATCAGAGCGTGTCCCTCGTATCTTCGTATTCATGATAGTAGTAGGTAATAAACTTCTTTCGGAAGATATTTTCGAAGTCCAATTCGCATGTGACATCTCTGCTTGCCAAGGTGCATGCTGTGTCGAAGGTTCAGGTGGAGCACCCATTACAGAGGAGGAATGTGCAATTTTAGATGATATTTTCGAAGACGTAAAACCGTATTTACGAAAAGAAGGTTTAGATGTAATTGAGGATAAAGGCCTATTTGTAATAGGTCATGACAACACGCTCGAAACTCCGCTTATAGAAGGGAGAGCTTGTGTATATACTACTATTTCAGCAAGTGGAACTCTCCTTTGCGGAATCGAGCAGGCTTATCGCGATGGGAAAACGAAATGGAAGAAACCGCTTTCGTGTCACTTATACCCGATAAGGGTAAAGGAACTCATTGATTTCACGGCTCTTAATTATCATAAATGGAGCATTTGCGATTCAGCTTTGTCTTGCGGAATAGCTAAACAGACAAGCATCTTGGAGTTTTGTAAGGAACCGTTAATTCGAGCGTTTGGGGATAAGTGGTATGGGGAAGCTGAGGAGACAATGCAGGTTTGGCTTCAAGAAAAGAAGGAAAAGTGAGGAGCTTAGTAGCATTCATAGCATTTGCCAGTCTTGTTTTCTCAGGCTTTTCAGCCCAAACCCCATTCGAATACTCCGCAACCTTTATCCCAGCACTCTCCACAAACCTTGATGATTTGCCATTTGGAGCTGACTCGGACTGGATTTACGTTATGCAGTACGGATCTGAATCGGGAGCTAAATACTTTAGGGCTCCGCGCAAAGCGGATGCGACCTCACCAGGTATTTTAGAACAGACTTCAATACAGGCTGTGAGAGACGAAGCTTGGTCTGGCTTAGGAGTAATATCTCATGTGAGTGTTGATACTGACAGACAAATTGCAGTTATTTCCGCGAAACCTTACCCTGGTGCAGGAGATTTCGACCTTTTCATATCATCTCTCACAAAAAAAGGTTATTCAAGACCTTACCCACTCTATTCTTTAAATACTTCAGGTGATGAAGTCTATCCTCAATTCACCTCTAGTGGACTTTACTATTCTTCGAGTAACGATATTTACTTCGCGTCCCGAAAACACCAATGGCAAAAATCAGAATTGTTGCCAAGTCCTATAAACACTCCCTTTGATGAAATTTCTATCGCCATACTAAATGATCATGAGATGTATGTCAGTTCAAATAGGAAGGGTGAAGGATTCGATGTTTATCTACTCAGCTATAGTACAGGCGAAAATCTCGCTACTGGATATTACATAGAACTTGTAAGTGATGGAAACCCTTTGGTTGGGGTGGAAATAAAATGGGTGGAAATAGAGACTAATAATCCTGTTTTTGAAGGGACTACAAATGGGTTAGGGACATTTTCCTTAGACGGACTTCCTTCTTCTAGAACGCTAAGTCTGAGCATAGGTTCGGTTGAAAAGCCTGCTGCCCCAGGATCTCTGGTTAAAATTATCAATTCAGATGGCGTAGTGGTACGAACATATTCAGTGGGAATTAGCGGATTTTTATCAGCAGATTTTCTTCCTTTAGACAAAATCGAACATTTAAGTTTATTAGATACTTCAGATTCAAGTTTACTGCCAGACAGATCGCCAGCAATGATATCACTGCACTTTGATTTGGATTCAACTTCTCCCAACTCTACCTCTTTGCACGATTTGGAGAGTTGGTGGGATGTGAATGGATTAAGATTGCTTTCTACTGAGGATGCGCTTGTGATTGAAGGTCACGCTGATATTACTGGTGGGGTAGGAGCCAATGATATTTTGAGTGAGAAAAGGGCTGTTTGGTTTAAAGAATGGTTAAAAGAGAATGGAGTTATAGACTCGAAATTGAGCACGAGAGGAATGGGAGCGAGATTTCCTTTAGAACTCTGCCTCACACGCATTGTCGATTGCCCTCCAGAAATTCACGCTGCTAACAGGCGAGTCGAATTGAGATGGAAAGTGGATTAGGTGATTGAGTTACAATAAAAGAATCACTATTTTTGCACCATGCTAATAACTGTTATGCGCTCAAAGTTGCACCGCCTTACCATTACTCAGGCGGATTTAAATTATGTTGGGAGTGTTACCATTGATGAGGATTTGCTCGACGCGGCAGGACTTGTGGAGGGTGAGAAAGTCCAAATTGTAAACGTCAACAACGGTGAACGCATTGAGACCTACACGATCATAGGCGAGAGAGGATCTGGAGTGGTGTGCCTTAATGGCCCTGCTGCCCGCAGATGCACTCCCGGTGACATAATTATTGTTGTAGCTTACGGAATGTTAACCATAGAGGAAGCAAAGACCTTTACTCCAACAGTGATTTTCCCTGATACAGCAACCAACAAACTCAAGTAAGAAAGTGTCTTATGAACATTAAAAAAGCTCTCTCGCTTATTGCCTTTTTTGCTATTGGAGTAATCCTTTTTGTGAAACTCATGGACATGGTAGATGATAAAGCAGGGCTCTTTGATTACATGTCTTCCGCTCCCATATGGGCAATCTCCCTGACATTTATATTGGGACTTTTAGCTATAGTAAGCCGCGGTCTAAGGTGGGTCATATTACTAGAGCCTATGGGCTATGTAGCTTCTAATTTCAGAGCCATTTGCGCAGTAGCATTCGGCTATTTTTCGAACACATTTGTTCCTAGATCTGGAGAATTTGTGCGTTGTGCGGCTCTAAATTCTACTGACGATATACCCGTAAATAAGCTTATCGGAACAGTAATTACTGAACGAGTAGTGGATCTGATTATGTTATTTATCTTCATGAGCATTGCGCTTGCAACGAACTTCGCTGCGGTCTTATCTCTCTTAAATAAAATCCAACTTCCTCAAGGTGCTACTCTAATAATCGTTGCAATAGTCTTGATTTCTATTTCTATTTTAGGGTTTATAATCATTAGAAAAAGCAATAAAATCGCCACCTTTGTATCTGGAATAGTTGATGGCATAAAAAGTGTCGCGACTATGCAACACAGGACAGCATTCATCCTACACACCTTTTTCATTTGGATTATGTACTTCCTGATGTCTTACTTTCTATTCAAATCGATGAAGGGAGTAAGTGATATAGGTGTCTTCGACGCACTTTGGGTGATGGTATCTGGTGGCTTTGGGATGGTGTTCCCCGCTCCTGGAGGCATTGGATCTTATCAATGGGCGGTGACTCTGGGTTTTGAATCTATCGGTTACGAAAGGCTCATAGGTGTGGCTGTTGCTAATGTTGTTTGGATAACCCAAACAGCAATGGTTATTATATCCGGCGCCTTAGGTTACTTCTTCCTAGCAGTATACCGCTTCTCACTTAATAAGACAACAAAGTGAATACGTCTCATCCAAGCGATATTAACTCCCTAATTGCCCAAGTATCGAAATGGCGCTCTGAAGGTGAGAGTATTGTATTTACAAACGGAGTATTCGATATACTTCACGTGGGGCATCTTCACTGCCTCGAATCCGCTCTCGCCTTAGGCACTAAGCTCGTCGTGGGAATAAACACAGACTCTAGCGTTCGATGTCTCGGGAAAGCACCAGATCGCCCCATCCATACCGAAATTGACAGAGCTCGATTGCTCTCAGCCCTTTCTTGTGTGGACGCTGTCACTATTTTTAATTCAGACACGCCTCTCCCCTTAATTACAGCTATCTCTCCTGACGTTCTCGTAAAAGGTGGCGACTATGATGCTAAGTGCCTCGATCATAATCACCCAAGCTACATCGTGGGTTCCACGGAAGTACTTGCTTATGGTGGAGTAATACACTCCATACCTTTATTAGAAGGACATAGTACTACTGGTATATTAAATAAAAAAGGCTGAACGAAATAGTCCAGCCTTTTTTCAAGAATTAATATTTATCTCAGAATTAGATATTCTCCTCTTCCATGAATTTCGTTGTGAAATTTCCAGAACGGAATTTCTCATTCTTCATGAGACGTTGATGGAATGGAATGGTAGTCTTTACTCCTTCAATGATGTACTCGTCGAGGGCGCGTTCCATCTTGGTGATAGCTTCCTCTCGAGTTTGGGCTACAACTATGAGCTTAGCGATCATTGAGTCATAGAAAGGAGGGATGCGGTAGCCTGCGTAAGCATGAGTATCAACACGTACCCCGTGGCCACCCGGCTGGTTGTAGTGAGTGATCGTCCCAGGACAGGGTGCAAAGTTTTTATCAGGATCCTCAGCGTTAATACGACATTGTATAGCGTGAAGGGCAGGAAAGTGATTGCGGCCACTAATTTTTTCTCCAGCTGCAAGTTTGATCTGCTCCTTTATGAGGTCATAATTTATCACTTCTTCAGTGATAGTATGCTCTACTTGAATACGAGTGTTCATTTCCATAAAGTAGAAGTCGCGATTCGCGTCAACAAGGAATTCTACTGTACCTACACCTTCGTATTTCACAGATTCAGCAGCTAAAACAGCGGCATCTCCCATTTTCTTACGGAGCTTATCTGTCATAAATGGAGAAGGGGTTTCTTCAACAAGCTTTTGGTGACGACGTTGGATAGAACAGTCTCGCTCAGAGAGGTGACACGCTTTTCCGCGGTAATCAGAAGCAATTTGAATTTCAATGTGGCGAGGCTCGTTGATGAATTTCTCCATATACATAGCGTCATTTCCAAAAGCTGCTGCTGCCTCACGACGGGTGTTTTCCCAAGCGTGCTCAAGTTCTTCGTCACTATTGCAAAGAGCCATTCCTTTTCCACCGCCACCAGCTGTTGCTTTCATCATGATAGGGTAGCCCATGTCATTCGCACATTTCAATGCGTCTTCGTATGAGTCTAATAACCCTTCACTTCCTGGAATTGTAGGTACTCCAGCATTTTTCATTGTTGTTTTAGCCGCAGCTTTGTCTCCCATAGAGTCTATCATATCCGCGCTAGCGCCGATAAACTTGATGTTATTTTCCTCACAAATACGTGAGAAAGAAGCATTTTCTGAAAGGAATCCGTATCCAGGGTGGATGGCGTCAGCGTTAGTTATCTCAGCTGCAGCAATTATGTTAGGAATGTTGAGGTAGCTCTGTGCACTAGGAGGTGGACCTATGCATACTGCTTCATCAGCAAAACGTACAGGAAGACTATCTTTATCTGCAGTAGAGTATACTGCTACAGTAGCTATGCCCATCTCCCTACAAGTGCGAATTACGCGCAATGCGATTTCGCCTCTGTTAGCAATGAGGATTTTCTTAAACATGATTTAAGGAATTCGTTTACGTAAGATTAAGATGGGTCTACTAAGAATAATGGTTGGTCGTATTCCACAGGAGTGTTATCCTCCACAAGGAACTTCACAATTTTACCTGTAACCTCAGATTCAATCTCATTGAAAAGTTTCATAGCCTCTATCACACAAACTACATTTCCCTCCTTGATCATATCACCCACATCCTTAAATGGATCTTTATCAGGGCTAGATCTGCGGTAGAATGTACCGATCATAGGAGATTTAACTTCGATGTAATTTGAGTTTTCGTTAGTTGCTTCTATAGTTGGAGCTGCCGCTTCTGGAGAAGCCGCCACAGGAGCAGCAACTTGCAAAGCAAGAGGAGCCGCTGCAGGAACTTGTAGATGCTGAACCAATGGTTCATCGAATCCTTTTTTCCGCTTAGGCATTTCAGACTTTATGGTAATCTTAAAGTCCTTCTGCTCTATCTCTACTTCAGTTACACCGGCTTTTGCGATGAACTTTATTAGGTCTTGAATTTCCGCTATTTTCATGATGTCATGATTTTTTCAGGGTCGAAAGGTACTGCCTGAAAGTTAAGATTGTGTATCGTATGCCCACTTCACGTAGATAGAGCCCCAAGTGAACCCTCCTCCGAAAGCAGCAAGAATGATGTTATCGCCTTTTTTAAGCTGTGATTCCCAGTCCCTAAGGCATAATGGAATCGTAGCGGCAGTTGTGTTTCCGTAATTTTCAATGTTAATCATTACCTTTTCACGATCAACTCCCATACGCCTTTGAGTAGCATCGATAATTCTGAGGTTAGCTTGATGAGGTACTAGCCATGCGACATCATCTCCAGTTAACCCATTGCGTTCCATGATTTCGTAACTCACATCTGCCATACCTGTAACAGCGGCTTTGAATACGGGTTTACCATCTTGGAAAATATAGTGCATTTTTTTATCGACGGTTTCGTGCGTTGCTGGATTTAGTGATCCTCCACCTTCTTGTCGTAGTAATTCTGCTCCTCTTCCATCACAGTAATGGATGTGGTCCTGAATACCATTTTCATTGTCCGATGGTTCAAGTAGAACAGCCCCTGCTCCGTCACCGAAAAGTACGCAAGTGGTTCTGTCTGTATAATCGACAATTGAACTCATTTTATCAGCTCCCACAACAACAACTTTTTTATAACTACCGTTTTCAATAAATTGTGCGCCAGTTGTGAGTGCGAACATAAATCCAGAACATGCAGCACTTAAGTCAAATCCCCAAGCATTTGTAGCTCCAACTTTATGAGCAATGAGATTAGAAGTTGAAGGGAACAGCATGTCGGGAGTTACAGTTGCTGTGATTATCACGTCAATTTCAGAGGGGTCAATTCCACGCTTTTTACAAAGAGTTTTCACTGCTTCAGCCCCCATGTCAGACGTTGCTTTTGTAGGATCTTTAAGTATGTGACGTTGAGAAATCCCAGTGCGGGATTTGATCCACTCGTCGTTTGTGTCGACCATTTTTGCAAGGTCGGCATTAGTTAATAGGTCATCCGGAACGTATCCGGCCACGCCTGTAATAGCTGCTATCATTCTTCTTATTATTGGATCCTAAAGTTATAGATCAATTTCACATCTTTAAGTGAAAATAACTTGAATCTTAACTTATCAAAGTGGAAAACCTTTAGTCTAGATTTTTACCGAATAGAAAAAAGGGGGCGGAAGCCCCCTTCAGTATTTTTAATAAAACGGCAAGCGTAGAAACGTTTAAGCTTCTTCGCGCTCCATTACAACCTTACCCTTATAGTAAAGCTTTCCCTCGTGCCAGTGAGCACGGTGGAACATATGTGGTTGACCAGTTGTAGGGCAAGTGCTAACGTTTGGAGCTGTTGCCTTGTAGTGCGTGCGACGTTTGCGAGTACGCGTTTTACTCTGCCGGTTTTTAGGATGTGCCATTTCAGTGTTATTTCAAGTTCTTCAAAGCGTCCCAACGTGGGTCCGTAAGTTTTTTGCTTTCTTCTATAGAATCATTCATTGTATATCCGAGCATTTTAGGGTCACAATCACTTTCACTTTCGTGAACTTGATGTGGGGGGCGAGCAAGATGGGCTAACTCGTAAATAGTTTGGCTTAAATCTAACTCAAATTCATTCTTACTCAGTATCCAAAGGGTATCATTGTATTCAGTCTTTTCACCTATACTAACAGCTATTTTATCTTCTACTTGTAAAGGAAAAGTAAGTTCTTCAAGGCAACGACCACAAGGGACTTTCCATGTAATATCTAGAGCAAGACGTAATGTCATAGTCGTTTCCGAAAACTCTAGTATCACGTCCAGTATGCCTTTAGCATTCTGGATTTCTGATTCGGGGAAGCAAGCAAAGAACTGTGGGTCCACATCCATTTTGAACGTATGATTTCCAGGTTTCAGGCCCATAAATGGGATTTTATAATTAACCAGGGGATTCATTCCTTCTAAATTTCGGGACGGCAAAGGTAGTGTATCCCTAACCGGTTCCCAAGAGATTTCTTCAATTCAGTGTAAAACAGTTCTTTTAATTTTTTCTTTAACGACGATTGTCGCGAAACTCTCTCTTAATTGGGGTAATCTCAAGAGGGTTAGATGTAAGTTCTCTATGCTCTAATCGATTTTTACTAATGTCTTGAGCTAGATAAATTGCAGCTCTCATAGAATCAGCAATAGCTACGCCTTTCCCAGCAATGTCAAAGCCAGTTCCGTGATCAGGGCTGGTCCTAACTATAGGAAGTCCAGCGGTAAAGTTCACACCTCGCCCAAAACTCATTGCCTTAAACGGTGCAAGACCTTGGTCGTGATACATAGCAAGAACGCCATCGAAATCTTTATAAGCCCCAGAACCGAAAAACCCATCAGCAGCATAGGGGCCGAATGCATTTACTCCAGAATTTTGTGCATCTTTTATTGCAGGTGCAATAATTGTTTTTTCCTCGTCCCCCATTAGCCCATTATCCCCAGCGTGAGGATTAAGACCTAAAACAGCTATTCTAGGATTGACACAACCAAAATCAAAAACAAGAGATTCACTCATCAGCTCAAGCTTCTTTTTGATTGCAGAACTTGTTAATGTAGTGGCAACGTCTTTGAGAGCTATATGTCCTGTTGCAACGCCAATTCTGAGATTATCAGCTACAAGGAACATTAACACATCATCAGCATTTGCTATATGAGCTAAGTATTCAGTATGTCCGGGAAATTTAAATCCAGCTTGGCGAATAGAATCTTTATTTATAGGCGCTGTGACTAGGACGTCAATTTTAGTTGAAGCCATATCATCAACTGATTTCTCTAATGAAGAGAATGAATAAGCTCCAGCTTCAGTTGTCTTTTCGCCAAGCTTAATCGCAAAATCTTTAATGCTTAATTCCACAAGGTTAAGCCTGCCAGGTTTTGCTTCCTCTGCAGAAGGAACCTCTGCCCAGTTGAAGTCCTTTATTCCTAAAATCTCAATATTTTTAAGTACAACATCTTTCGTTGCGTATAAAACAGGTGTTACCCCTTCGAGCATTCTTTCATCTGAAAAGACGCTTAAAATTGTTTCAATTCCTATTCCGTTTGGATCGCCTGAAGTAAGTCCTATTCTCATGAGAATTCTTTAATAAGATTGTAAAGGTAGCTATCTACAGGCCGCGTTCGTGTGTAACTTCGTACCTGATGTTTAATCACTCATATATACTCATATTTAAGATACTGTTTCTTGTTGTGGGAGTAGGCTTCTTTAGCAATGAAGTATTTGCAACCCATAATAGAGCTGGTGAAATCACCTATAAACACCTTGAGGGATTGACATACGAAGTGCTGATTACCACCTATACAAAAGCATCTGCCCTTGCAGATAGACCACTCTTATACTTAAAATGGGGAGATGAAAATGGGAATGATTTAGACTCACTTGATAGAGAGTCTATAGATATATTAATTGGGGATATTAAAGTAAATACATACCGAGGGACTCATACTTATGGTGGTCCTGGTTCATTTGAACTTAAAGTGGAAGATCCTAATAGAAATGAAGGGGTTTTAAATATGGTGGGTTCAGTTGACACTCCGTTTGCGATTAGATCTCTTCTGATTATTGATCCAGAAGCTGGGCATAATAACAGTGTTCAATTGTTAAATCCTGCTACTGAAAACGCTTGTCTAAATAGAGAATGGGTGCATAATCCTGCTGCTTTTGACGAAGATGGCGACATTCTTACTTTCAGCTTAGTCCCTTGTCGAGGCTTTAATGGCGAACCTATTCCGACCTATGAATATCCAGAGCAAGTAAGTCCAGCAGATGATATTTTTGAAATCAACCAGTACAGTGGAGACGTTACTTGGAATAGCCCTCAAATTGTAGGAGAGTATAATATTGCGATTAGGATAGAAGAGTGGCGCGAGGTGGCGGGACAATTGAGGAAGGTGGGGGAGGTGGTGAGAGATATGCAAATTGATGTTCAGGTTTGTAATAACCAGCCACCAGTAGTTTCGGACCAAATAGACACTTGCATCGTAGCGGGTACATTTTTAACTTGGTATGTTAACGCTACTGATCCAGATGGAGATAACATTACTTTACATGCTGTTGGAGGACCTATAAGTGAGGTGTCAAATCCGGCAGTTTTCACAAATCTGGGAGGTGGTATAGGTGAATTTGCTTGGGCTCCTACGTGTGAGGAGGTTCGCCTTACTCCATACCAAATTATTTTCAAAGCCACTGATCAAGGTCAAGCCATCCCGTTAACAGATATTTCCACTGCTTATGTAAGAGTAGTGGCCCCACCAGTAGAGGAAGTCTCAGCTGAATCAATAGGAAATTCAATATTACTAGGATGGATAGGCGGTGATTGTTCCGCGGAATTACCTGTGTGGAGAAGGGAAGCTGGAATTCATGATGTGTATAGAAGGGTTGATTCATCTGATTGGGAACCGACAGTTTGCGAAACGGGTATTCCCGATGATGAGGGGTATGAACGAATAGCAAGTTTACCCGATCTAAGTGAAACAGGTTATGTGGATGAGGGTTTCTTAAGCTTTGGAGCTACTTATTGTTATAGAATTGTAATGAGATTTGACGATGAGTCGGAATCTCTTGCTAGTGCAGAATTTTGTGCGACTATTAAAAAAGATGTGCCAGTTATGACTCATGCAGATGTGGTTGTTACGGATGAAGTTTTAGGGGAGGTTAATGTAGGTTGGTCTCCTCCTACAGAAATGGATACACTGGTATTTCCTCTTCCCTATTATTACAAAGTTTACAGAAACAACAATCAAATCTCGGAAGTTACAGACACTAACTTTTATGACACGGGTGTTAACACATACAGCTTGCAACACTTCTATAAAGTAGAGGCTTGGTCCACAACTTCTGAAGGTGATTTCATGGTAGGGGAGAGTATAGCCGCAAGCACTCCTTTCGTTACTTTAATGGGATATGATAACAGTATTCAAATCGCTTTAGATGTAATAGTTCCTTGGTATAACGCTAAGTTTTACATAGAAAGGAAGACATCTGTTCAGGCTGAATTTTCACCTTTAGACACCGTTTTACTGAGTGACGCAAGCCCTATAATTAATGAAATAATTTACGCAGATACTGGGCTTGTTAATGGAGTTGAGTACTGCTATAGAGTGAAGTGCGAGGGTGGTTACGATGCTCCGGGTATTGAATCCCCATTAATGAACTGGTCGCAAGAATCATGCTCAATTCCATACGATTTCACGCCACCTTGTCCTCCAACTCTTGAGGTTATTTCTAACTGTCCCGAAGAAATTGATGATATGACATGGTGGGGTGCCACAGTGTGTTCGGATGATGTTATGGGGTATACTCTGTATTGGGCAAAGTTTGAGGGTGATTCGCTGTTGCCTTATGCATATTTCGACGCAGATACCACCTACATATTTAACGAGTACAATCAAGAAGGTAGCATAGCTGGATGCTTTGCAGTTACAGCCTCAGACAGTTTAAATCTTAGGCCAGGTGGCGGTCAAGCGCGCAACGAGAGTGATTTCTCAAACGTTGTATGCGTAGATAATTGTCCTTTTTACTTTCTGCCAAATATTTTCTCACCAAATGACGATGATGCTAACGATTTGTTCGAAGCATTTGATTGGAAGTTCATTGACTCAGTGGATGTGGTGATACTTAATAGATGGGGTGGAGTCGTTTATAAAACTGATGAAATAGATGTAAATTGGGATGGTAGGCACTTCGAATCAGGAGAGATTTTACCCGATGGTGTTTACTTTTATACGGTGGTGGCTTATACTAGAAGGTTGAGTGGCATTGTACCAGAGAAATTTTCCGGAAATTTACATTTGGTTGGGAGTCGAAACATTTTAGTTGAATAAAAATAAATGCTATGTTTACAGGTATAGTTAAAAATTTAGGAGAGATTTCAAAAATTGAGAAGCAGGGGTCGAATATTCATGTTACTCTGAATTGTGCTTTTTCGAATGAGCTTAAAATAGACCAGAGCTTAGCTCACGACGGTGTCTGCCTTACAGTTGTAAAGTGCAACTCAACATCTTACACGGTAACGGCTATACATGAGACTTTAGAGAGAACGAGTCTTGGGGTTTGGTCTGAAGGGAGAAAAGTAAATCTAGAGAGATGCCTAAGATTAGGCGATAGATTAGACGGCCACATGGTGCAAGGGCACATCGACACGACGGGCATATTAGTGAGCTGTGAATCGCAGGATGGATCATATGTCATGAAATTCGAACATCCATATTCTGCAGAAAATCCTCAGTGGATTACCATCTCTAAAGGCTCGATAACCATTAACGGGATTTCACTTACGGTAGTTGATAGTTCAGCCGGTGCGTTTTCTGTGGCTCTGATTCCATATACTTGGTCTGAAACTAATATGCACTTGTTATCTCCTGGAGATAAAGTGAATTTAGAGTTCGATATTTT
>TARA_B110000459_G_scaffold84822_1_pt1 | contig 19407 bp, 4 predicted proteins | sample TARA_B110000459 | Tara Oceans TARA_B110000459 (sample SAMEA4398296) | marine metagenome | biome: Polar Biome; feature: [SRF] surface water layer (ENVO:00010504); material: water (ENVO:00002006), including particulate matter (ENVO:01000060) such as... | depth 5 m | reverse complement strand
GTGGAGTACGAATCCATCGCGAACGACCAGACGGCACTGATCGCTGCAAGCGCGATGGGGTACGAAAAAGCGGTGAAAAAATTGTGCGAAGAATACAAAGCGGACGCGAATAGAATCACGAAAATCGGAGGGAGAACGGCGATGATGGCAGCGTGCGAAAACGATAAACCAGAGATTGTGGTTTTATTGAAGGAGAAGTTCGGGGCGGATGTGAATTTGGAGGTGCGGAAGAGTTCGCGCGTTCGAGACGACGACGACGACGACGAAGAAGAAGAAGAACTTTTTTACTCGAACGCGATGTTACACGCGTGCGCGAATAACTCCGTGGCATCTATACACGCTTTGCATCATTGCGGTGCCAATTTGGATTTTGAAAACGAGAAAGAGCTGTTTCCTATTTTAGTAGCCAGTCAAAGCGGAGCGACGGAAGCGGTAGAGGCGTTGGTCGCGCTCGGCGCGGATGCCAACGCGTGGGGGATGACGACGGGCGTGTCGCCGCTATTGGTTGCGGTTATGGCGAAAGATGAAAAGACGGCGAAAGTTTTAGTCGAACAAGGAAAGGTGGATGTGAACGTGTGCGGTCCGTTAGGACGGACCATCTTTTGCGAATCCGCCGCGCGAGGCGACGTGGACGCGATGAAGTTATGTAGAAAACTCGGAGGACGATTGACGTTGGAAACGCACACCGGGAGGACGCCGTTACACGACGCTGCGGTTTTTAACAACGCAGAAGCATGCGCGTGGTTGTGCGAACGCGGTGCGAGAGTAGATAGGGAAAACGCGCTCGGCGAAACGGCCATGTCCGAAGCGGCGTTGCACGGCGCCGCAGACGCCATGCGGTTTTTGAAAGCCAAAGGCGGGTCGGTAGATTTTGAAACGAGCACGGGCGTGATGCCGATTTTAAACGCGAGTTTGAGCGAGCACACGACGAAGGCGTTGAAGTTCTTAGTCACGGAGTTGAAAGCAGATCCGAAGAAACGCAACAGATTTGGTGAAAGTTGTTTGACGGTCTGTTCGAGAGAAAACAACGTGAAGGGAATTAAAGCGTGCGTGGAAGTTTTCGATATGAACGTAAACGACGATAACGAAGGCACGGGCGAGTTACCGTTAGTTTCTGCAGCGAGAGGAGGTGCAATCGACGCCGTTTGGAAGTTGTGCGAGTTAGGTGCCGACGTGAATAAAATTGCCAAGAAAACAAATGATTTCGCGCTCGGCGTGGCGGCGAAAAACGCGTTTTGGCGCGTTTGCGCCGAGTTGTATAAGAAAGGCGCGGATGTGTTTTTAGAAAACGCTATTCACGAAACACCGTTACACTGCGCGGCACTGAGCGACGACGAAGATACGATTGCGTGTTTGCTCGGCCAGTGCGGTGCTGTGGTTGATCATCAAAACGAACTCGGAGAAACGGCGTTATATTTTGCCGCTCGAGGGAATAAAGTAAACGCTACGCTGGCATTGTTGTCGCACGGCGCCGCGGATGGCTTGACAACACATGAGTCTGCTTACACGCCTTTGATGATTGCTATTGAAAACAAAAATATCGAATGCGTGGAGGTTTTGCTAGAAGCTGGAGCGAGCGCTCTACAAGTAGACGCGACGAACGAAACGGCTGCGATGAAAGCCGCGAGAGCGCAGAATTGCGACGCGTTGCGAAGGATCATCGAAATTGTAGACACCGAATCCGATTTGCACAAGTATTTATCCATTGAATCTACGACTGGTGAAACAGCGTTAACTATAGCGGCCAAATTGAATTACGTGGATCTTGTAGAAGTTTTACTCGACGTCGATGCGACTTTGTTGACACAAGAAACGACCGCGACTTCGCAAACGGCGTTAGTAGCCGCCGTGGACGGAGACGCAGTTACGACGTTGGAGTTTTTCTTCTCTCGTCTGCTCACTGCGGGTGACGAGGGCGACGCCACGTTGAAGAAAATTGCAAAAGATATCGTCGACTACGAAAATAAAGTTGGACATACGGCGTTAATTAAAGCGTGTTTGCTCGGCCACCAGGATTGTGCGCGAGTTCTACTCGACGCAAACTTGTGCGATGTGAACCGAGAATCTCGAGTACCAGCTGGCGAGGCGAGCATCACGTTGACGCCACTTCTTGCCGCAATTGAAGGTAAAAACGCGCGTCCGATTGTATCCGGTTTGTTCGAGAAAGGATGCGATATCAATTATACGAACCGAGATGGGGTTACCGCTGTCATGCACGCAGCGAGTTTAGGCCGGACGCAAATCATCGTTTCCCTCGCCGGCTACGGCGGCGATGTGAATCAAGCGACGCTAAAGTCGATGAGCGAAGAAACTCGATCATCGAGTGTAGAAGAAGTAAAAGCGATCAAAATAGAAGAACCATCGACGAGTGAGCAGCGCTCAGTTTTGCCAAATGTTTCACGAAACTCAGCTTTAATCGCTGCTGTTTTGAGCAAAAGTTACGATATCGTTGAATCTCTGAACCGTTCGGTCGCCGAGCGCGACGTTGAAGTAAACAGCACAACTGCGCTCATTACCGCCGTTGAAAACGCAGTAGATGAAAAGATGGTCAAGTTACTCGTAACACTCGGTGAAGACCCGGCGTTTGAAACCAGCGATGGTCGCACGCCGTTATCCGTGGCTTTTATGAGTGGAAAGTATGACATTGCAAAGTTTTTGTTGAAGCAACAATCGAAAACGCGAGGAAAATTGAACATCGACTCGCAAAATCGTGACGGCTTGACAGTTCTGTCCATTCTCACTTTAGCTGGGAAGAACGATAGTATCAGAGCGATATGCGCGATGCCTTTCAGTGCTAATCCGAATCTTGTAGATAGAAATGGTCGAACGGCTTTGACCTTAGCGGCTCGATATGCGAACGAGGCTAGAGCTGGACCGTTTCCGTGCGTCTGGCGCAACGGCGATAAAACCCTTCGAGTTGACCCGAAAACGACGTTTGAAGCTCTCCTTTCAGCAGGCGCTAAGCTTGATCAAGAAACACCGTTACCGCACGCGTATAGCGTGATTCATGAAGCGGCAAAGTATTGCAAAGACAAAAATACGATTAGTATTCTGATCGAATTAGGCGCCGATCCGAACGCGATCGATAGCCTCGGGTTCACGCCGCTCATGAGGGCGGTAGAATTCGGGAATCTCGCCGCGTGTGAGGGGTTGTGCGAACATCCGAAGACGGAGAAAGATGAAGTTTTACCTAGAAAAGATGCGAGAAGAACGTCACAAGGAATGGAGTGCGCCGCATCGCACTCCGCTTTAACTTTAGCGGCTACGGTGGACGATCCGAACAACGTCGTCAAGAAATTGCTCGATCTCGGGTGCGATTACGAACGCGAAACACTCGATGGTGATATCGCCATTTACTTTGCCGCGAATGGTGGGAATTTAAGTGCCATTTGTGCGCTACTCGCCACTCAAACCATGGCCAAGAAAAGCTTACACGCTACGATTCTTTGTCGAATCGCGTCTGGAGATGCATCGGCGGCGGAGCCGTGTCGTACAATGCTCTCGTTCCCTAACACCGTCGATAGTGAAGTTGAGTGCCCAATTCAAAAGCAAACTGCGATTGTTTCTGCGTGTTTTAACGGTCACGAAGAGATCGTGCAGGCTTTAGTAGAATCTGGAGCGAGATTAGATAGTTTTGGGTCGAACGGCATTGTGCCAATCGTCGCGGCTATTCGCCGAAAGCGACATTCGCTCGTGAACTATCTCATTTCGAAAAAATGCGAGATTAACATGATACCTACTGCGTTTGAATCGCCTTTGAGAGCTGCCGTAAAAGGGGACGATAGCGTGTCTATAAACGCTTGTTTAAACGCAGGTGCAGATATTGAAGAGATTGATGCGGCTGGTTTATCGTTGCTTCAAGAGGCGGGTCGATTAGGTAATATTTTTGCGCTAAAAACGCTCATCGCTCGCGGCGCGGCGGTGAATAAGGAAACGCCTCTTGGCTCGGCGCTCATCGTCGCCTCGCTTGCAAAACAAATTGAATCTATCGAAGTGCTGAAATCTTTTGGAGCAAGATTAGACGCGGAGACGTCTAACGATGATGTAGTCCAAATAGTCGCGGCGACGGTGAACGATTCTGAACTTCTGCGGAAGCTGAATCAGCTCGGTGCGACGATGAACTTTGAAACCAGAGATGGGCGAACGCCCTTGAACGTCGCTTCGCGAGAAGGAAACGTCGATGCCATCACAACTGCTTTAGATTCCGGAGCGACCGTAGATTATGAAAATAGATTTGGTGAAACCGCTTTAGTGCTCGGTATTCACGCTGAGCGCGAGGAAACGTGCAAAATTTTGCTCGAGCGAGGAGCCAACATCAATTTTGAGAACACAAAAGGCGAGACCTTTTTAATGATGGCGGCTAAGGAGAACGACGTGAAAAAATGCGAACGATTGGTCAGCAAGGGCGCATTGATTGATAAAGTGTCTAATAAGCACGGATTCACCGCGCTCATGCGCGCAGCTGAATTTGGATCGGTCGATGCCGCAAGATTTTTAATCGACAAAGGGGCGAAGCTCTACGCCGAAGCGACGAAAGGGAGAAACGCGCTTTCTGTGGCGCTGGAAAAGGGCGAAGTTGAAATTTTAAAACTTCTCGCGCGCGCTGGCCACGAAATCGAAGCGGAAAACTCGCAGAGACTCACGCCGCTCTGCGTGGCATCTGCCATGGGTGATTTACGCGCAATGGCGTGTCTGTTAGACCTTGGCGCAATCGTCAATAAGGAATCTTCAGCCGGCGTGACACCGCTATGCGCCGCGAGTGAAAAGGGGCGTGTGGATGCTATTCACTTACTTTGCGATCGTGGTGCTGCTCTTGACTACGAATGTGAAGTGTCGGGCGTGACTGCGCTCATCATGGCTGCGAAGAACGGTCGTCCGGCAGCTATTAGGACACTCGTCGAGCGCGGCGCGAGTGTCGACTTGGAATCGTTCAAATTAGGAATGACTGCGCTCGGCGCAGCCGCTATATCTGGCGCATTTTCTTCCGTACACGCTTTGAACCAAGTTAACGTGAGCGTGAACTATGTCGGAGAATCGAACGGGAAAACTGCGCTCATACACGCAGCGGAATATGACGACCCGGAAGCCATCTCCGTGTTATTAGAAGTGAACTGCGCGATTGATTTTGTCTCTGGATTTGGTGCCAGTAACCGTCACTGCGCGCTGACTGCTGCGGCAAAAGTTGGCGCCTTGAAATCGCTTCAATTCCTTCTCAACAACAGTGCGAATTCATCCGTGGAACCAACGATTGGTCGAACTGCGCTCATTGAGGCTGTCGACAATAATCAACTAGAAGCGGTTGCGTTCTTGGCGACAGCTCTGAAAGAGAAAGATTACGAAACCTCCGCGCGATACACCGCTTTAGTTAAAGCCGCAATGAATGAAAATATAGAGGCAATCAAAGTGTTGAGAAAGTGTGGTGAAGACATGAACTATGAAACCTCCACTGGAGATACAGCTTTGATCGTTGCCTCTCGACTTGGGAACGTGGCGATGGTTGAAGAGCTTCTGGTACCTTCTGATGACGAAAGTTTATCTAACGAGGCCACTAAAACGGACGTCTGTCGAAGAGTGAGTGCCGTCGATTACGAGTCTGTTAGGAACGGCGAGACTGCGTTGATTGCGGCTACTTTGAATAATCACATAGATTGTATCAAATTTCTTCGTCGCGAAGGTGCCGTTTTCGACCGCTTCAACCACCGCGGATGCACCGCGCTTTTCACTTGCTGCGAATCGCAAGATACCACAGTCGAGGTTCTTGAGTCTCTCTTATCGAACGGTTGCAGTGCTGACGTTCGACGCAACGGTACTGAAGCGTCGCCTTTGTTCAGCGCCGCGGAAAGTGGGAGAAATGATTTTGTTTCCTTATTGATTCAACGAGGGGCGGATATCGAGCACGTTGACTCAAAGACTGGTTTGAATGCGCTCGCTGTTGCGATTCAAAACGACCGCATTTCCGTAGTCCAAACTTTAGTAGATGCAAACGTGAACGTAGGTTTTGAGTTACGCTCAGGGGAAACTGCTTTGACACTAGCCGTTCGTTTTGGACGCGCGACCATTTTAGAAATCTTAGTAAGCGCAAAGAGAAAGTGCGACGTGAACAAAGAAACGTCCACCGGCATAGTGCCCTTGCATTTAGCCGCATCGACGGGAAGATTCGAATGCGTAGACGTTCTCGCCAAAGCATACGAAGCTGATGTAAACTTTGAGTCGAAGATCTTCAAAGAAACGGCGTTGATTTGTGCCACCAAAAGCGGCAACTCGGAGATGTGTAGGCGACTCGTCGAATCTGCAGGCGCGGAAGTAGATTTTGTGACTAAATCAGACGGTCTTTCCGCACTCATGGTAGCCTGCTCCATCAACGAACCTGATGTTATTAGAACCTTAATTGATCTCGGGGCGGATCCAGAACTTGAAGATGAGATAGTTTCGAAGCAAACGGCGCTTCAAGCTTGCGTGAAAGCGAGTGCGATTGATAGCATTGTCGCCTTGATTGAGTGTGGCGCTGATCCAAACTTCGAAGCGTCTTCCACTGGATTCACGGCACTTCTCACTGCCGCGGAGTTGAACTTGCCGCGGTGCTGTAAAACACTCGTCGCACTCGGCGCCGATCCGAACTACGAGACGAAGGCTCGTGGTTTCACTGCGCTTACGATTGCGGCAGCCTCCGCTTCGCATGACGCCATTAAACGTTTGATTGCCTTGGGTGCATCGGTAAATAACGAAGACGCTAAGTACGGGCGCACGGCATTGATTTCTGCCGCTATTGGCATCGAAGACGATGAGTTATGTGCTGCGACGTGCGAGTTGCTTGTCCAAGAAAATGCACAAATCGATCTTGAGGCGAACTTCGCGATGTCGCCGGAGATGTCCAAAAGACCGCAAACTGCGCTCATGAGCGCAGCTGGAAGCGCAAAGTACAGAACGAGGGAATTAACTATGCGTAGACTCGTATTTCTTGGCGCAAAGCTCAACTTTGAAACCGTGGAAGGCGGCACTGCCGTACTCTTTGCTAGCCTCGAGAAGAATTTCGAAAACCTAGACATACTCGTCAAGGCTTTGGGTGCCGACGTCGACCTTGAGAACAAGTTCACGTTGACTCCGTTAATGTCGTGCTTAGAATACGATTTATACGAATCATGCGCGAAACTGTTAAAGCTTGGCGCAGATCCATTGAAGGAAAACCGCCTCGGACATCACGCCATGTCTGTCGCGGCGAAATGCGACTCGAGATCGTCAATCTTGTGCTTACAAAAGGATTTCAAGCTTGACGTAGATGTGCCGTCAAAGATGACAGGCGATCGACCGTTGGACGTGGCCGTGAACTTTGGCGCGAGAGATGCGACGAAGTTGTTACTTTCCTTGGGCGCCGACGTGAACGCGATAAATCCGATCACGCACGAGACGGCTTTGATGCACGCGGCAAAATCTGGTCAGCTCGGATGTTTAGGGCTCTTATTGCATCAGCCACATTCTGCAAAAACTAAGCTCGTGAACGTAAACGATGATACTGCGTTGACACTCGCTGCTACTCATGGTCGTTTAGATTGCGTGAACGCTCTGATTGAGAAGCTCGAAGAGGCCAACGAGGTCTTGCACGAAACGAAGAATGGGGACACGGCGTTGACGCTTGCAATTGAAAATGGTCACGAGAAGGTCGTTTCGAGTTTGTGCTTGGATGGCAAGGCGCGAATCGAGTACGAATCGAATTCGGGGAAGACTGCGTTGATCGCGGCGGTGTCTGCGGATCGCCCCGAAATGATTCGATTACTCGCATCACTTTCCTCGAAGCAAAAGAAACAAGGCAGTGCGAATGAAGCTTCTCTCGATTGCGTAGATTACGAAACGACGCGAAACGCACCGGAATTCGTCAAAGCATTGCATTATGCCTCTTTGATGCATCGTCGTAACGCGTGCATTGAAGCGCTCGTAGCTGTTGGTGCCAACGTGGACGGTGAACTATCGAGCGACTTCTCTGCTAAATATGGCAACTACACGCCGTTGATGTGCGCTGTGTTAACAGACAATGTCTTGGCAATATATCAGCTCACCAAACTGGGCGCCAGCATCAATCACGAAAATGCCGCGGGTTTATCGCCGTTGATGTTAGCGTGTGAAAATCGTAATGAAGGCGTATACTTTGCTTTGCTAAAAAAAGGAGCGAATCCTCGTTTTGAGACCCGCTTAGGTAAAAACGCACTCGTGGCGTCATTCGCGCCCGACAACAGCGAAATGTTAGAACTCATTTACCACTCGCTCGGTTCCGTGCGAGATGAAGAGTCCATCATTACCGGTGCTACACCTTTGATTCACGCGTTGAATTCTCCGTACTGCATGGAAGCGGTTCCGACACTCTTACGTCTCGGCGAAAACATTGAGCACGAGACACGAGACAGCCGCACGGCTCTCATCGCTGCTGCCTTATCCGGTGTCACTGATCGCGTCGCTTTATGCTTACGAAACGGTGCAAAAGCGAATCAAGAAACGCGTACAGGCGCAACTGCTATGTCTGCGGTGATTAAAAAGCTTGGTATGCCTATTCAAATGGCTACAGAGGAGTCCTACCAAGACGATATCAACGGCGAGAATGTCTTGAAATTTCTACTTACCAACGCCATCGATAAAGCGAACGTGAATCACGAGAACAAGAACGGTGTAACTCTGTCTATGTTTGCCGCGCGCGCATTTTCGAATAATCCTCGAGTTCTCGCGTTACTCCTCGATCACGGAGCGGACAAAAACGTCGAAAGTTCGAAAGGGTCGACGCTTTTGCTGGATGCGCTTCAGTTTGGCTGCGACGATGCGGTGGATTTGTTGATTGTCGAAGGTGTTGATGTAAATTACGAAACTCGCAAAAATACCGCGGAAGTGTTGACGCCATTAATTTTAGCCGCCAAGCGTGGTTCCGTGTTTCAAATCGAGCAACTCTTAGCGGCTGGAGCTGACATTAATTACGAGACAAAGGCTGGAGAAACTGCGCTCATGGCGGCGGTTTCAGCATCACGAGCCGACCACGTGTCCGCGTTGATGTCCATCGGTAATGCAGATGCGAATTACGAAGTTAAACACGGAAAGACGGAAGGTGATACCGCTATTGTTCTAGCTGGTCGTTTAGGTCACAAGGATGTCATTCAGCGTTTGATTTCTTCTCACAACGTCGATCCGTCGCGAGGCTTGAGCGATAAGACGACGCCGCTTATCCGCGCGGTGGTTGATGAGGATGCCGACGCGGTGAAGCACATGCTTCTTGCCGGTGTCCCTATCAACGTCGAAAGCGCCGAAGGTTACACACCTCTCGTTGAAGCTGCGAAGAAGCCGTCTCGGATGCGCTGCTTGGAGGCTTTGTGTGACTTCGACGCGTCCATCGTCGATTTTGAAACGAGTCGAGGCTTTTCAGCTCTACACGAGGCGTGTAAAGTCGGTAACGAAGAAGCTGTACTCGCCATGTGCTTGAAATACGGTGCCAATTCGAACAGAGAGAGTGCTCGAGACGCGACAACACCGTTGATGACGGCTGCAGAATACGGCCAAGTTACCGTTGTGGAAACGTTAATCAAGAAGTGCTCTGCAGATGTCAATCGAGAAACAGTCGCATCGAAACACACGGTATTTACGCATTGCGCCTTCAGAGGTAAAACATCTGCATTTTCTGCGTTGGTTTCCAACGGTGCGCTCGTCGACAGAGAAACACAAGATGGACGCACTGCTATTTTGTACGCCATAGCGAGAGATGACGCGAAGACGGTCGAAGCGCTTGTGAAAGTTGCCGGCGCAGACGTCGAGTTTGATTCCTCCTTGGGCGTTACGCCACTCGCCGGCGCGGCGACGGCGAATAAACCGAAATGCGTCGAAATGTTGTTGAGTCTTGGCGCTAAGCCGTTGAAATCGTCCAGGTCGAACAAGGTTCCCGTTTTACAAGCCTGTTTGATGGGTTCGATTGAAGCTATGAAAGCTTTACCGTCCGGCGCGGGGTTTTGGGACTCAGATCCTCTCGGTAACGGCGAGACGCCGTTATTCTGTGCCGCGCAAAAAGGAAAAGATGTCGCAAAAGTTGCCATCGCGTGTGGAGCGACCATTTCGTACGAGCCAAAGAGTACGAAACGGACGGCACTCGCTATGGCTGGGACTATTACGAAACGATCGCGAGCTTTTGACGCCTTAGTCGCTTTGGGTGGCGTCGCGACGAGCGTTTGCGGAAGTGGCGAAACGGCTTTGGATGTTGCGTTTGCGAACAACTGCGATTGGTGCGCGCCAAATATTCTAGTCTACACGGCGAGTGCAAGCGACCCGAGCGGTGACGTCAATTACGTTTCAACGATGTCAAATGAGACGGGGTTGATGTACTGCTGCCGTCGCGGCCTAGTAGATGGTGCGAAAGCTTTAATCAAACTTCCCGGTATTGATGTGGACTACTCCGCGGCGAAAACTTCACACAGAACGGCGTTAATAGCGGCGTGCGATAGAGTTGAGAAGTCGTCTCTCGCGAACGTCGTCGGTGGTGACATCGAAAATGCCTTGCAAATAATCGATGTTCTCGTCAACGACGCGCGAGCGGACGTCGACTTTGAAACCGAAACCGGTAAAACAGCGCTCATCGTTGCCGCGATGAATAACAACGACAACATCATCCGCAAACTCGTCGACGTTGGCGCAAACGTGAATCGAGAAAACAAGTTTGGTATTTCTGCGTTTTCGGCGTCAATTGAAGCTTCTGCAGATGCCGCCGGCGCTTTACTCGTTGAACTCGGCGCCGACGCGCATGCCGGTGATAAGATCAGTCACGATACGCCGTTAATACGAGCCGTTCGTATTGGCGACGTCGACGCGGCGAACTACATCTTGGTGAAAACCAAGGCTGATCCGAACGTAGAAACGGAAGTCAGCGGCGAAATCGCATTACTCGTTGCGTGTAGAAATGTCGACGTATCCATGGTGGAACTGTTACTCAACTCAGGTGCCGATGCGAGCCAAAAAAGCTCCGTGACTCGTCTTTCACCTCTGGAAGCGCTGTGCACTTCGAGCTCTTCGACGGAGAAAGCTGACGACATGAAGAATATCGTAAACATGCTTCTCGCGACTGAAATTGTTGATCCAAGTGCCATCGATAAAGTGACGCTCGAAACACCGTTGATGGTTGCGGCCAAACATGGCGACGCACTTGGCGTCGAATGTCTCATCAAACACGCGAAAGTCGACGTGAACGACGAGCGCACCGGTCGCACGGCATTGATCAGAGCGTGCGGGTGTGGTGACGTCGCCGCGCCGGCTGTTGAAAAGCTTTTACAGTTGGGCGCGGACGCGACATTAGACGTGACGCTCGAAGAAGGGAAGACTACTCAAGTCGAGAAAATCGGTGACACCGCAGTGCACTCCGCGGTTCGATCGAAATCTAACGCGAAGATTTTCATCGCGCTCGCTTCTCTCGGCCAAAACGTCCTCAACGTTGAATCTTCCGATCAAGACGGCTTGACGCCTTTACAACTCGCCGCGTCTTTGAATAGAAACGATGCCATGTCGCATCTCATCGCGGCCCATACAAAAGTCGACGCCGAATCTCGAATCAACGAGCACACGGCGCTGACGTATTGCGCGGACACGGACAACGCGACTGCCATGATACATTTGGTTAAAAAATGCGGCGCCTCGGTCGATAACGAAACTTCCGCGCACGAGACGGCGTTGACGGTTGCGTTGAAATCTGAAAAATGGCGAAAAGTAACGGACGCGTTGATGAATAACCTCAACGCGAGCGCGACTTTGGAAACATCCGTTGGGGATTCCGCAGTTTCCGTCGCGTTCGACTCCGACGACGAAGATAAAATTTTAAAAGTCCTGCGCGACGGGAAAGTTGACGTGAACAAGTATCCGTTCACGACTGCGGGAGAGACCATGTTCGGCATGTGCGCCAGACGAAACTGCGCTCAAGCCATCTCGACGATTTCTAAATTCAAAGACACAGAATTTACGAACATTGACCTAAACTTAACTGATGCTACGTCTGGGAACACGGCGCTTTGCCTCGCCGCGGCTTTAGGCCACAGCGAGGTTGCGCGAGCCTTGATTCTCGACGCAGGCGCGGACGCTTCGTACGCTCCGAGTGAAAACGGCAAAGTCGATCCGCTCTGCGACGCGTGCGCGGCGTGCCCAATTGACAAGTTACTCGCGACGATTAAAGTTTTGATTGAGATTGGTAAAGTAAACGGATCGTTGTCCAAAACTGAAGCCGGATGGACTCCGTTGATGCTCTTGGCGGATCGTCCAAACGATTTTGAAGGCGTGGACGAGAACGTCGCGAGCGCCATCATTGATTACTTGGTTGACCAAGGCCAGTGCGATCCGACGAAAGTGTTTGACGATAATGGCGCACCCAGCGGGTACCACGCGTTTTCTTGGAGTCAACTTCGAAAGAATCTCGTCGTTAGAGATGCGTTATCCAAATACTATCGCGAAGGCGGCGGTACCGAAAGGAAAGAGAAGACCTCCGTCGGGGCGAAAAATAACGTCTCGGATATCACCGCTTTGCGTAATTTTTTCAACGCCATCGCGAAGGACGATTCCGAAACCGTCGATGGTTTATTGGCGGTAGGGACCGTTCGCGACGCGAGCGTTTCTTTAGTTCTCGACGACGACGACGGATCGAGTGAACGAGTGAAGGCTATTTTACACGCCGTTCGATCTGGAGCGAATAAGTCCATCAAAGTTTTGGCCAAGCACAAGTGCAATCTCGACGGAGACGGCGCGACGATTCCGATCGTCGAAGCGACGTTTCTAGGTAAACTCGACGTCGTCAAAACGTTGGCATCAGTTGGTGCGAACGTGGATTTGTGCTCAAAAACGCACGAAGGCGCGAACGCGTGCTCCATGGCTGCCTTAATCGATCGAGACGACATTTTGCGTCTCTTGTGCCAAGACTTCAAAGCAACTTTGAACGCTGCGAACTGCGAGAGTAGTTTCGACACGCGCACGTTTCAAACTTCTGCAGACCGATTACAATTATCACCGTTGATGTATGTCGCCACGCGCGATAAAGGTGCGGCCAGTCGTAGACACGCGTTGGAATGTCTCGTGAACAGAGGCGCCGCTGCCGATTTTGAAGCGCCGGAATCCGGCGAAACCGCATGCACGCTCTTGGCGAGATTGAACAGACCGGAGGTCATATGCGAACTCGCCGTGGTTTCTAAAATCAACGCCAACCGTGAATCGACGTTGTTAGCCTTTACCCCGTTGATTGCAGCGGCGGAAAACAACTGCGAAGACGCCGTACGAATTATTTTGGAACACTTGAACGCGTCTCTCCATCTCGAAAACTCGCGAGGCGACACGGCGATTCTCGCCGCCTGCCGAAACGGATCCGTCGGAGCATTGAAAGTGTTGTTGGAACATGCCGCGCAAAAGTCAAGCGACGATATCTTTTCCGTCGACGATCGAGGCAAAATCTTACTCAACAACTCCTACGGCGTGCACCCGATCATCGCCGCCTCTATGGGAGCGAGCAAAACTTCCAAAAACGCCTTTGAAGGCGTCTTGGACGTCTTGAAACGTAACGAGAAAATATTCGCGTTCGACCCAAACTGCGAAGCGTTCAACGGGCAAACCGCGTTGACCACTCTATTCGTGGACAACCAACCTCAACCAGGCGACGATCACGCAATCAACGAACTGCGAAAGAAAGCTAAAGTGCTTCTCCGCTTCTCGGCCGACGCGTCTCACGAAAACGCATTCGGTAAAACCTCCCTCGACGTCGTCGTCGAAAACGACGACTTTGTCGGTGCCGACATCCTTCTCACCGACTTGCACGTGCAACCGAATCGAGAGAGCACGAAAACTGGATACACCGCCTTGATGCTCTGTTCAGAGTTTGCTTCTTTAAAATGTTGCGAAACGTTGTGCCGAAAAGGCGCAGACGTCGCCCAACTTTCCGTCATGCTCGAATGCGACGCCATGGATATCGCGCACCACAGAAAACACGCGGAGGTTAAGCAGTGTTTACTCGGATTTGGCGCCGTTCCAATCGCAGATGATGATTAATAGTGCAATACTACTACTACTACTACTACTACTCTCTTTTGAACGCGCAAAGCCGCTCGAGAACACGCGACATCAAAAAACAAACAACTTTCGCGAAAAAGAAAAGAGAGAAACATTCTTCCCACGAAAGAAAACACCAACTAACAAAATCAACAAAATCTCTCTCTCTCTCTCTCTCTCCATTTCGTTGGTCTCCTTCTCTCTTTCTGTGTCTCTTGCTTTTTTTTATCCAAAAATTTGGACGAGAATGTGTTGAAACGTGGCAGCCAAAAAACAAAAAATTTGCCTCCTTTCCTCACATTCGTGCTTTCTCGTCTGCTTTCGCGAGCCCGAGACAGAGAGAACTCCTGCCTGGAAAGCTTACTCTCGCGAGAAAGAACACTACCACAAAAAGTATATCAGTATCATCGTTAAAATCATGTTTGCCATGCGAATGATGCGCTCGAATGCTGCTCCGACGACGACGACGCACAACCAGAACAAGACACACAATTTTCACCCGAAAAGGCTTACTGCGTTTAAGGGGATCCGGAGGCAACGCCGATGTCGTGTGCCTCTCGTTGCGATGTCCATCCCGCAGCAAGGAGGAAACGCGCAACCACGTGAGTCTTATATATTGTTTTCTCTCTTTCTCTCTTTCTCGTGTATTCTTAGTATTCTTAGTATTCGCGCGATAGTATCGAGAAGACGTTTTATCGACGCCGCCGTGAGTACATTCTCTCTCTCATCTCTATCCACTTCTGGTGGGAGGTTTGGATAAAACTGACACACAAACTCTCACACAAAAATTTTTACGACGACGACGTCGCAGTGAAAAGACAACCGATCGAAGCGCGCGAGGCGATCCGCATGGGCATTCCATCCAAAGGCCGCATGGCGGAAGACACGCAAGGGTTATTGAAATCGTGTCAACTTTCCGTGCGGAAACTAAACCCGAGGCAATACGCGGCGGAGATTCCAAACGTCCCCGGCATGGAGGTGTGGTTCCAAAGAGCGACGGACGTCGTGAGAAAGTTGTTGACTGGAGACGTGGATATTGGGATTGTTGGGTACGACATGTTGAGGGAAATTGGTAACGAGGACGAGGATTTGGTGATTGTGCACGACGCGCTCGGGTTTGGCGGGTGTCATTTAGCCGTGGCGGTGCCGCAGGCGTGGGAGAACGTGAACTCGTTGAGCCAATTGAAATCAGACCCGAGATTTTCCAAGGAGAGACCGTTGCGAGTGGTCACGGCGTACGTGAACGTCGCGACGCAGTTTTTTAAGGATCAAGGCATGGAGAACGTGGTTATTTCCACCGCGGATGGGGCGTTGGAAGCTGCACCGGCGATGGGTGCGGCGGATTGCATCTTAGATTTGGTCTCGAGCGGGACCACGTTGAGAGAAAATAACTTGAAAGAAATTGAAGGCGGGAGAGTGTTGGATTCGCAAGGGTGCTTAGTAGCCTCGAGAGAGGCGTTGTTGAAACGACCGGGAGTGTTAGAGATTGTTCACGAAATGTTGGAAAGATTGGAGGCGCATTTGAGAGCGGACGGGGTGTTTATGGTCACGGCGAATGTCCGAGGCTCGAGCGCCGAGAGCGTGGCGGAGAAGATTTGCGGCGGGGGGAGTTTGTTGAGAGGATTACAAGGGCCAACGGTGTCGCCGATTTACACGCCACAAAGTGACGGAGCTGTCAAAGAAGGTCAATTTTACGCGGTCTCTATCGGCGTCCCGAAAACGAGGATATACGAAACGGTGAAGAGTTTACGCAGAATGGGCGGCAGCGGGGTCTTGGTCTTTCCTATGACGTACGTGTTTGACGAAGAACCACCGAGATGGACGAGCTTGTTAACGCAGCTTGGCTTAAAATCGGAAGATTTCAACCACTTGGCTCGCGGGGAGGCGCCAGTGGCGAGATAATACTATGAAAAGCGCACGATTGATTAAGTTATATCCTAAGCTAGACACGATTTTTTAAACAAAAAACACAACGTTACCGAGATGATTCCTCCCGCAAGATGGCTTATGTCCATATCTGCATGATTAATACAAAATGCTATCTACTTTTCAGAATATTTTTCTCACGCGAACGTGCCGCGCGTTCTGTTTGATGATTTTCTCTTTGTTCTTGTTGTTCTTGTTGTAATAGTTGTAAATCTCAGTAAAGTTTTCGTTTACGCCGCGTATTTCTTCGCCGGCGTTCTAGTTCTCGTGCTCGTTCTCGTCGGGCTCACCAAACTCGCCGCCGCCGTCGATTTCTTCGCCGCCGAAGAGCTCTTCGGCGTCGCTTTTCTCGCGGACGACGAAGTTCTCTTCGACGCAGAAGCCGGGGCCGCCGCTTTCGCCTTCGGCGTCGGCTTCTTCGCAGAGCGAGTCGAAGCCGCTCTCTTCGATCCGCCCTTCTTCGCCTTCGTCGACGATACCAACAACGGTTTGATCAACTGAACGAGTTGTCCCGCGCAGCCTAAAACTAAAGCGATGACGACTACCGTGGCGGCAATTCCCAGTGGATTGCTGAAATCGCCGATCAACGTCAGTGGGTTCTTCGAGATTGAGGACGCTTTAATGGCCATTTTTTAATTGAATGTTTTTATCTTTACTCTGCGTTCGCCAAAGTGCGTTTCGTGTTGTTTTTGGAGAGAGAGAGAGGACGAGTGAGGGTCAGAATTTGGATTAATTTTGAATGCACGTGCAAGTTCTCACAGTGCTCTCCATCAAAATCGGTACGTGCTCAAAGACACCTTTTGCACGCATTCAAAAACACCTCTTTCGCGCGGTTGTTGTTGATCGGATGCTTATTTTAACGCTTTTCGTTTGCGAAAGAGAGAGAGAGAAGGAATAGGGAACACCCCTAATTTAAAATGTCGATCGTTCGCGCCTTTTCAAATTCCAATTGAAACATCATCGTAATCCTCGTCCGAGAAAGGAGAGACAGAGAGAGAAAATACACGCCGTGCAAAGGTGGATCGTCAGAGCGTACCTGTTGTCAAAATGAGACGAAGTTTTGTTTTTAAACGTTTGCGTTTGTGTTGTTAATGTTGTGTATCGTATACGAATTATGAAGAGTTTTTTGTCTTGCATTTTGAGAAAAAGAGCAGAAGGAAGAGATCTGGGCGGAAAGGCAAGACGCGAAGCGCTTTGACGCGGTAGTACATAAAACAGAATAATAAACACTTTGAATTTACACTGGCTATAAACGAACTCGAGAAAACAACGAATACTCAGAACGCAAACTTTTCGAGGTCGCTTTGTGCGCTCCGTCTTAACTGCGCGTCGTTGATTTGCGCGTTCAACCAGGATATCATCTTGCCGTCGCTCGCTTTTTCGTCTTCGAGTTCGGAGATGCGTCGGTCTTTTTCGCTGAGTTTGAGCTTCACGCGTTCGGTTTCTTCTAGTAAAATGTCCTTTTCCTCCTCGGTTTGCCGTTTCGCGTCCAAGGCTTTGTCCAGTCTGAGCTTTTGTTCCTCTAAGAGTTGTTCTTGTTGTAAGACGACGGTGGATCGGAGTTTGGATTTGGATTTGACCGCTTTCAGTTCGTTCGCTAAGCGTTCGATGACGGAGTTCCCTTTTTTGATTTCGTTCGCGTACTCAATGGCGATGGACTCTGCTTTCTCAGTTTGTTCTCGAGACTGGTTCCAAGATTTATCCAGGGATTGAATGTGCGCTTCAGCTTGTTCTAATCGTCGTTTAACGAGCGCGTTGACTTCGTCTTTGTCGTTGAGTTGCGATTCGAGCCATTCGACGCGGTGGAGTCTAGCCATGTGTTCTTGGTCTTTATCGCGAAGCTTAACGTCCGCGTTTCGAAGTTGCACGCGCGATTCAGCAACCTCGTCGCGCAAGGATTGCAACTCCTCTTCTAAAACGCGATTGCGCATTTCGATTTCGGTTTGCGTTTGCGTGCGCAGAAATAATTCGTCGCGTAAATCTCTCACTTGTTTATCTAACGCTTCGTTTTTGGTGTGCAATTGCGCTCGTTCGTTTTCCAACTCCGTTCTGTTTGCTGCCGTTTCGGAGGCGTATTGCATTTTCGCCAATCGCTCTTGTTCTCTCGCGATCTTGACTTCTTTCTCGGCGTCGGCTATACTCTCGCGAAGCTCTTCGGCTATTTTTTGGTACATGTTTCGGTCCTCGTTCGCATCAAACAAGCGTCCGGCTAATAACTTCTTCAGCTGCTCGTCCGAGGCGCGCGCGAATCGCAACGACAACCGTCCAACCGTGTTGAATTTGTTGGTTTCGTATATCGTAAATAACGAGAAATTATTAGTAACGCTATTCCCTCCATCCTCTCGCCCGGCCTCCGACGGGTCCGTCGTTCTTTTCATCTTCTTCTCCTCCGGCACCGTCAACACCGCAAAAAACGCGTTCTTCTTCCCGTCCGTACTTTTGTTCACCTTTTGCGACTTCCTCGAACTGTTCCTCGTCGTCCTTCGAAACAATAACACATTTTCGTCGGCCGCGGTATCTTCCTCCTCTTCTTCTTCCTCTCCGTTCCCGTCCTTATCGCCGATATCGTCCTCCGCCATCCCGTCTAAACACTCTCTCAACAAATCGATAAAATGCGTCGGAAACTGGTTAAAATCCACTCGTATGTTCTGTTCTCTTTTCAAGCGAAAGTTAAACTCCTCCTCGTTCACTTCCATCGAGTGACTGAAGAATGGATTTTTCTCCGATTGCACGTGCACTCTCAGCACTCTGCTCTTTGAACTCGTTTGCGTGTTCCCCGTTGGGCCGAGCATGACTCTCACCGAGCATATTTCCACCCGCTCTTCTTCGACCTCCTCTTCATTCGTAGTCTCCGAATAATGCTCCTCTTCCTCTTTTCCTCGAATCGCCACCGGGACGTGTTCGTGGAACAAGACTTTCGAGACGTCTAAATCGGTCATCGGGTCCCAGTGTTCGTTCGTTTTCCCTTCGACGATGAATGCGCGAGAATGTTGGGTGACGTTGTTGTTGTTCTTTTTAACACTCGTGTTCTCAGAGGAAGAAAAAGAAACCCCAGGCGTGGACGCGTTCGTGTTCCTCCTGCGCGTGTTCGGAGTCACCACGTACTCCATTATTGTGTGTACGTTTCTTCTTTCGCGGGCAAATTGCTGTGTCCAAGTTATGAAGGAAAATGTTTTGAATTCCTCCCCGAAGTTGTTGTTGACTTTTCGAGACTTTTCAAGACGTACGTAATTTAGGCGGGAAAAATTTTGGACGGATAAAAAAGACGTGTGGGTTTGTGTGATGTATCTCTCTTCTTGCGCGAAGGCTGCGTTGAGTATTAAAAATACGCAAGAGCACGCGCGGGGAAAATTTTGTCTCTCTCTCTCTTTCTCATTCTCTCATCCTCGTCGTAAAATAAAAGCAACGTATTCTTCGTCCGTTGGTTCTGGGCACCCTTTTTCGAGCAAGTAG
>TARA_B110000459_G_scaffold105885_1_pt1 | contig 19464 bp, 14 predicted proteins | sample TARA_B110000459 | Tara Oceans TARA_B110000459 (sample SAMEA4398296) | marine metagenome | biome: Polar Biome; feature: [SRF] surface water layer (ENVO:00010504); material: water (ENVO:00002006), including particulate matter (ENVO:01000060) such as... | depth 5 m | reverse complement strand
TTGGGGCATTGTTGACTGAAAATTCGTTCTTCAACCAGCTTCGGTGCGATGTTGAGCCGCTTTCCACGGTGCCACCACGACCAGTCGCTTTCCGTGATGCCGTAGCGCTGTTGAACCTCGTCGATGATGGGTTGAGGGGCTGGGAAAATGGAATGCCGGTTCGGACCGGGCAGGTCAAGCACCATCGGCACCCAACCAGATTCTGGATTCTGGTAGCGCTTTGGAACGAACGTTCGTGCGAAATTCTCAGGGGTCGCTTCTGGCTTATGGCGCAGTCGGGCGACGAAAAATCCACCTGTGTCGTTGTCATGGTGGTACAAGCGAACACAATGCGAAAGGCTTGCTTCAATCGTGGATTCGAGCGGTTCATCGACTTCAACTTCGAGTGCCTCTGCCATTGCTTTGCGTTGGTCGGGGGAGAAGTGAGAGGCATGGATGGACGGGGCTTTAAGTGCTGCTTGGCCGACATAAGGTTCACCCTCTTCATCCAAAATATCCCATGAACGAAGCCCTTCATGCAACTTCAAACCTTGGAGGTTCGAACGATCGATTGGAACGAGCTCGAGCCAAGGGGAACGCCTCAACAATTCCGCTACAACGGCTTCGTTCTCACAAGGGTCCATGCTGCATGTCGAGTAAATTAGGTCGTGACCTGGCCGCAACAAGTTGGCGCCTCGCCATGCAATCTCTACCTGCAATCTGAACAAACCTCGACCGGCTCTGGGCGTCCATTTCCACCAGACGTTGCGGTTTTTCCTTGATGTTGCCGAACCCGTGCAGGGAACATCAGCAACGATACCATCGTATCCAGGAGGGGGGATTCTGCCAAGATGCCTGCCGTCTTGTTGGTTGATCAGCATGTTTGAGATGGCCAATCGGCCGCGGTTTGAAACCAACATGTTGACCCTGCCGGATGCCGGCTCGTTCGCCACAACAACTCCTTCCGGGTGAATGGCTTCTGCGATTTGAGTGGCTTTTGAACCCGGTGCGGCGCACATGTCAAGGATCAGTTCACCAGAGGTGGGTTGGAGCACAACAACTGGCAGCATGCTCGCTGCTTCTTGACGGGTGATGCGCCCAGATTCGTGCATCAAGGCCATGATGTGTTTGGCCCGTGCATCAGGGGCCTGACCTCGAGCGAAGGGCATCTGCCAAGCAAAGCCATCTTGGGCCCAAGCCAATGGTTTGCCGCCGATGGAGGACAAGATCGATTCCGTCCATTCACGGTCATACCTGTTCGGGGTGATTCGGAAGGTTTCCGGAAGCGATTCGGTCGCTGAAGACAACCATGCGTCAAGGTTCAGCCCAAGGTTCGCGGCGAGTTTGGCCAATGGCGTGTCCCTTGCCACGGCGAGCAGGTCTTGGTCTTGCCATTCGCCCCCCCCCATGCCTCTCGGTTCGGCCGCCTCGCTATTTTGCTTCCGCCATGCTCAAGGGGTGAGTCCTTGTGGTCGAAATCATGTTGGGGGACACCTTGCCGTGGTTTTTCCCTGTGTTAGCCCTCGTGTTGTGCCTGTGGTTGATGATCGGATCGATTGAAAAGAAAAACCCTGGCGATGCTGACGCAGGTTCAGGCTTCCTACCGTTGCTTGTCCATTGGATCCCCCCGGTGATGTTCGCGTGGTTGTTTCTTCACCGCTTTATTGCGATTATGACCTCAGATTCCTCGCACATGGAGGTGCTCCAATTTCTACCAGACGGGGCATCTGTGGCCAATCGGATGACCCTGTTATTTGCCGGACAAGGCGGACTTGAATTCGCAGCCTTGAGCGCTGCGGTGTTTGCGGTATGTTCCCATCGGCTCCCGAGCGTGATCGCCATGGGAGCGCAAGCTGCAACGGCTGTGCGCCAGCGAATGATGATGTATTGCGCGCTGTGTTTGCTGCTCAGCGCAGGCGTTTTTTTCCCGGAACAAGCCTACACTGCATCGAATCCTTTGCCGATGGACATCGTCGGGAAGATCCCCCCTCTCTCAGCCGCCCTCTTGCCGGTGCTCTTTGCCCTGATGGTGATGTTTGGTGGAGAATTATTTGCTGCCTCAAGCGTCTATAACATCGATGCAGATTTTTCTATTTTGGCCAAGAAAGCAACCGTCAAGTGCGTGGTGCTGACCTGTCTTTGCCTTGCTTGGCTGTCAACTGAACCACTGATTTGGTCTGATTGGAAGAGCGATCCCGCAACGCCAACCCACCTCGTAGCGTTGCTCATGATGGTTCATGCCACCGTCGTTTTAGCCGCTGTATTGCAGCCATCGAGGCGCATTGAAACGCGTCTGGTTCATGGCGAAGCGAGAAGCGTTGCGCTCTTAGTGAATGTAGGCGTAATCGCTGTTCTCATGCTGCTGTCCACCGCTTTGTTGTTGCGAAAAGAGTCGACGTTTAGCGCTGGAGGGGGCGCGACCCTCTATGCGCTGTGGCTGTGCACGGCGGTGCTTGGTGCAATGCTGTTGGTTCAATTCATGCCGACGCTTGGATTTGATGCAGCGCCCAGGCCAGAAACATGGTGGCTTCGAGCAATGGGGCTCGTCGTCCCGATGATTGTGATGGCCATAACGCCTCTAGGGGTTTATCTTATTCCGGCAGTTTGGCTTGCTTTGGCATGGAGCATCGTTGTGCCTTGGATGATCGAGTCGGATGTCCAATCGCCGTCAATGGGCTTCGTGGTGCTTCCGTTGGTCGCGGCGACATGCGCCGCCCTAGCGCTACCAATGCTTGCCAGTCATGCCTTCCTTGCCGGTTTGTTGGCCAGCCTTCCCGCGTTGCTGGTCGCTGTGTTGGGTATGTTGGTGCACAAACCATCAGCCACACCAAACCCCTCCGAAAACCGGCCTTGAGAGGGCCATCATCGTCGCGCTTCTTATAGCCAATTCAGGAAGCCTCGCAACTGGAATCTCCGGATTTCATGGGATGGGACCCTACATGGCACGAGCATTTAGAGAAGGCGTAGAGCAGAACAAGCGAATCAAAACGAACGTCCGACGGCGCAGTTGGAGCCCTTTGAGGGACTTGCGCGGACTGAAGACAAGAACCGAGCGCATCGGTGAAGCGATGGGTCCACTGGTCGAAATACCGGCTATGGTTCGAATTGAAAACGAACATTGGGTTTTCGAGCGCATCGAAGAAGGCGTGCTCTACAACCTCACACACAAACTCATATTGCACGAAGAAGAAGGTGAGAAAATCATTGGTGCTACAACCGATATGGAAACAGCAATGAAGGTTGCCAAGTGCATGGCCATCAAGGAACAACGAATCATTATGATTCAACCGCTGTGACCCTTTTAGGCCACACGATTTCTTGGTGTTCCAAAAACACAGCGTCATATACCCCCTTTTCCTTATTATTCTCATGGACGGAACACTGTCAGAAACGAAGAAGGGAATTACAGCCACAAACATCGCAGGGTACACACTCGGCTTACTGGGGCTTTTCACCATAGTAGGAACATCATCAATCGCCGCAATCTTACCGTTGCTCTTTGCACCGGTCGTTTGCGCGGTTTTCGGTTTGCTCCTCTACCGATCGCAACCAAACAACGTGCAAACAGCAATCGCAGTTGGAGTCACGGCCACATCAACCCAAAACTGAATGTGAAATTGCGCTCTGTGTGATACCCGCACGCTGCATTGAAACAAAGCCCAGGAATGGGGTTCGAGACAAGAACCCAGTGCCCTTGGTGATTCATCGGAAGCACAAACGCTACGGGATGATTTTAAAATCAGATCAAAGGGTTTCTGGACCACCAGAGGCAATGGTGGGCAACTGCCTGAGTTCACCGTAAAAATCAAACTAAATCTTTCAGTTGAACCGATTTTTATCCACAGCACGCCTTGAAGGGCGGTATGCTGTGTTTTGCCCGTATATGGCCTCAGAAGAGGTCCAAGATAGCGCCGACAACGCCCTGGTTAACGAGGTAGAAAAACGCACCAAGTGCGATGCATGCGAAGTAGACTTGGCCGGGGGTAATCTTCCAAGCGTCTTCAGACTCCTCATCGAAGTAGCGAATAAGACCTGCAGCCTGCTGAATTCCGCTGCCATCGGATTTCTTCTTAGAAGCCATGTGAATCAATCTCTGCGAGATGCCTCCCCTTTATCAACGCGACGCGGCCAAGGCAAGCGCCCAAAATCACTCTTCTTCTTCATCTAGGGACGTAAGATCCACAATTTCGAGGTGGGCATGGTCAGAAAATTGGGAAGATGACTCGGTTCTGAGAAGCATGCCATCAGGAGCTGCAGCGGCGTAATCTGAACTCAACAATCCGGTTCCCGGATCTGCTTCAATCAAGGCCGCCTCGATGCGAGCAAGAGCTCGCTCCAACCCCGGTGCGTTCTCGTCGGCCAGAGCATTGCGGGCGATATCGAGATCGAATTGGGCTGCTGCAAAAGACACTTGGGCTTTCTCTAGGATCCACTCTGGGCCTTCCTCCTGCATTTTCATCCTCTTCTCAACCTCGGTTGATCGTTGCTCAAGCACTTCGATTGAGGCTTCAAACGTGGCCTGAGCCGCCTCCATGCCTTCCCGCCAAACACCTTCATTGGTCTTTAGGGTTACAGAGGAGTGGTGCTTAGCAAGCCATTTACCAGCGGCTTTTTGATGCCTAAACTCCCAGGGGTTTCTGCCAATTGATGCTTTCAAATCAAACATCAGCCGCATGCGTTGCTCGAATGGGCCGGTGATTTCGATTGCATTGAGGTACCCCGAATTGAACAAACCGAAGCCCCAGTAGGCATCGGATTCGATTCGAACGCTAAGCACGCCGCTTTGCGTTTCGAAAACCCAGCGTTGCTCGTTGAATTTAGGAGGCTGAGAAAAATGAGGGGTGTCAGGTTGAGATAGGTTCGCTAAGAGAGCGGTTGCAACGTCACCAAGGTAAACCAAATTGCTCGGTAACGTGAAGCCTTTTGGCCGCAAGAGGTTGCTGTCAAGCTCAACCTTGTGGTTTGCATTGGCTCGATGAACTTGGGCAAAAATCCGACTCACTCCCGGCGCCAAACTCCCCCCTGCCATGACCCTCGGTTGTGGCTCCAATGCATCAATGCGACCCCTTTATGATTTCTCAGAGGCGGAAGTATTGAAGGGCGCCACCTCGCATGGCGATGCAAGTGAGACAATGACTGCCAAGAAGGGTTCCTCCAAGATTGAAGCATTAACTGCATTGCCTGGTGTTGGCGCTGCGACCGCAAAGAAACTCATCGAAGCAAAAATGGACAGCGTTTCGAAGATCGCTGGTGCAGGTTCAAAGAAACTTCAAGACGCTGGACTAAGCGCTGTTGTTGCCAAAAAGGTAAGCGCCGCTGCCAAGGCTGCTGAAAAGGCAAAAACTGCAACCAAAGCCACGGCTTCCAAGGCCAAAAAAGCCACCAAAGCAACCGCTTCGAAGGCCAAATCCGCTACCAAAACAACCGCTACTAAAGCAAAATCCGCCTCCAAGAAAGTTGCTGCAAAGGCCAGCAAATCGACTAAAGCGGCGGCATCGAAGGCCTCGTCTGCGACACAAAAGGTTGCTTCAAAGGCCAAAAGTAAGGCAAAAGCCGCAGCAGCCAAAGGAAAGGACGCTGTCAGCAAAACTGTTCCTGCAAAGAAATCCAAGGATGGCCGCAAAGGATCCACGCTCAGCGTTCCCCGTAGCGTTCAAGATATGCCTTGGTTTAAGAAAAAGTGACGCCGATGATTGCGTTTAAGCGCTATTATTGAAAACCGTCATTGACCACAATCATTCATGCCAAGGAGGAAGTACGGCCGTTTACGGAAAGCGGTTGAACTTCCCTCGAAGGAAAATTGTTCGCGGTGCCGGTCGGGTAAATTCTGTCCACTTGACGGTCATTCGGGCCAAGATGTGGTTCCAAAGCGTGCATGGGCTGGCCCTGCTGCTGTTGCAAAGCGCAAAGCAAAGCGAAAATAATCACTCGACGCCGTATGCGCTTGTAGAGGGCGTGTTTTCTTCCACAGCTTGGATGCCTTCGGTTGCTTCTGCAGCGGCCTCGATGGTCTCTCTGGTCGCTTGAGCTCGATGGTATACTTCACGCAGTGTTTGATCTGATATTTCGAGGTAGACGCGAGTTGTGGCGATGCTGGAATGGCCGAGGAGCCGCTGAATGGTGACCAAATCGGCACCGCGTTCCAAAAGTCCGGTTGCGAAATTATGCCGTAGCACGTGCGGTGTCAACTTTCCTTTGGGCAAGGAAGCCTCGGCTGCAAGCCTGTCCATCAGCCGCTGCACGCCCCGTGGTTGAAGTCGGCGTCCAGCAGAATTCAACAGGAATGCAAAATCTTCGCCTTTTCTGCGCGCTTCTCGAACCGGAATCCAAGCATGTATGCGTTCGAGCGTTCGGCGAGTGAACAGCACAAGTCGATCCTTGTCCCCTTTCCCTCCAAAGACCCGCGCAGAGCCATCTTCAAGATCGATGTCATTGATGTCAAGGTTGCACACCTCGCTGACGCGCAAGCCCGTGTCAAGCATCATGGTCACAACAATTGAAGCAACGGGATTTTCACTGTTGGCTGACGCTTCGAGCACCATCGACATTTCTCGACGGGTAAGCGTTCGCGGCAGGCGCCGCCCGGTGCGCGCACGGGCCAAATGATCAGGCCAGCGGTGGCCAAGCCACTTCAGCAGGTGCCTTGCAGCAGCCAACCGTGCGTTGTAGGTGGTTGGTCTGAGTTCCGAAAGGGAATGCGTCCAACGATCCAGACGGCCGTTGAGTGGCTCCATCCGTTCGGCTAGCTCTTCGATGCTCATGGATTGGTACGCGCTTTCATCGAGAACCAACTCTCCTGGCAACGTCGTTTCCACCAAAGCCCTCAAACCGCTGGCATAGGACTTCTGGGTGTTTTCGGATTTGTTTTCGGAGCGCAAGGCTTGGCGATAACTGGTCACCCATGGAAGATCGGCCATGTGAACAAGACGAGGAGGAAGTTCAACTGTCGACGCGTCAAGCCTTCGTTGGCTTGGTTTCAGCGCCTTGCGTTGCCGCTCGTTTGTTCTCCGCTTTTCCATTGGCGTTCACCGCCTCCCGCCTGAGCGAGTGTGCATCCCGTGCTCCGAAGAGCAGTTTCAGTACCGTATGGTCCCATATCAAACCACCGCGCGATGTCACGGTTGACAAAACCGCTTCAGCAGGAGTTTGTTTTCGCCGACCTAAGCGTTCGTCTCTTCGCGCTCGTCAATTTCGAAGGCATCGTTTGGAACATCGAGAATGGCTTGCCTCAATGACGCTCGCAATTTTGTGAGTTCCCCATAACAAACAAGAATGTCGTCCCAGCGCAGCTGAATTTCGTTTGGAGGGTTCCAAATTAGGCTGTTGTCCCGGGAAAGTGCGAAAACAGGAATTTCCGCTTCTGATTTGAATAAACTTGCGAGCGGCTTGCCCACCACATTCGGGTGGTTTCGAATTTGAAGGGAGAGGACGCCAGCCCCTGGGACGGTGCGAAGCAACTGATCTAAATCGACTTCAGAGAATTCTGTTTCACTCATGACATAGTCGATAATCGCTCCTGCAACGTTGACGCCGCTTGCTTTCTCAATGCCTTCAAGTCCGGGCGAGGAGTTGACTTCCAACACGAGTGGGCCATCGTCGGATTCAAGCAAATCCACTCCAGCAACATGCAGACCAAGCACTCGAGCAGCGCGACACGCTGCTTCTTCGAAATCCGGGGGCAAATCGACTTTTTCGACCGTCCCGTTCAGGTGATAGTTGGAACGAAATTCCCGCCCGCGCGCTCGCCGTCGCATGCTCGCAACCACTCGGTCGCCAACCACCAGAGCGCGCACATCTTTCCCGTGGGATTCGGCAATGTATTCTTGCACCAGAACGGCCCGCCCTGTCAGCAACAAACCTTGTACGAGGTTGTTTGCTTCACGGAGGGTGTGCCGAAGAAAGACACCTTGGCCTTGTGTTCCCTGTGTGACCTTGATGACAACAGGGAGTCCTCCAACGAAGTCCACAGCCGTTTCCACATCGATGATGTCCCTGACATAGGTTGTGCGAGGAACGGGGAGTCTGTTCCGAGCGAGGATTTGCGAAGCATGCAACTTATCACGGCTCTGAAGGATGCCCCCCCCGCTGTTTGCAGTCCATATGCCCAGTTGCTCCAAATGGCGCAAAACGGCCACGCCGTGCTTGGTGATCGAGTGTCCGATTCGAGGGATCACCGCATCGAAATTGAAGGGCTCGCCGTTGTGGAGTACGTCGATCCTACCGTCAGCGACAAAAAGTGAAAACTTCATCGGGTCCGCAACATAGGGGTCGAGGCCTCTCTTTCTCGCTTCCTCAACGAGGCGTCGAGTGCTGTACAAGCGCGGCCCTCTTGAGAGGATCGCCAACCGAAGGTCAGAGCGAGACGCATCATTGACGCGGTGCTGCTCATCTTCTGTGCTCATATCCCCTCGACGAAGGAACGCGCCTTTCAAGTGCTCGCTTGGAATCGGAACAAACATGTCAGAAGAACAGGTCGAGACCACTGCGGCAGAACCAACTGTAGACGCTGACCGGGATGAAGAAGTTCAAGCCATGACGCTTGAACAACGCCAAGAGGCTCTCAAACAATCCCGCTGGAACGTTTTTTTGTGGCTCGGTATTGCGGTCTTGATGTTTGGTTTCGCTCTTTTCCCAATGTCCTTTGACGAAAGTTATGACGGCTTCACCAACTCTGCTGAGAAAGACATAGGTTGGGTTTGGGGGCCTTCGCTTCCAGGTGAAGATTTCATGGATGTACCATTGACGATCGACGCCACAGTGCAAAATCCACCGGCTGAAATTGATGTCCACCTTGCCGCTTATGCCTTGCAAGAGAAAGATTGCGCTCAAAATTTAGGGGCACAGACAGAACTTGCTCGCACAGGGACAGACCACAATTACCAGTACATTTTGCTTGAAGAACCGCCTGTTGCAGGCGGAGAATACACCTTCGATTTCAAACTCGATTCCGGACACTACTGTGTGGTTGTGCAATTTGTCAACAGCGATGGAAGCAACATCGGTGACGCGTCAACAAGCATGACCATCGACGGCGCTGTGTATCCAAATCAAGTGATTGCGGGTATTTTTGGCATCGTTTGCTTGAGCCTCTCTGCGTTTGCCTTTATTGGTGCACAACGTCATGGGGAATCGGTCAGAAGCTTGCTTGAAGGGGATTTGGAAACCACTGAAACCAAGGTGCTTGCATCAATTTCAAGCGAGCGAATTGCTGCCGGTCCTGCCGCTGGCCCTCCTGGTGCCGATGGCCCTGCTGGCCCACCCGACGCAAGCGGGCCGAGCGGCCCGCCACAAAAGGCGGAACCCGCCACCCCTGAATCACCACCCGCTGATGCACCCATTGGCGATCAGGCGGCTGAACAAAGCTACACCTACGAGCCGGCTGAAAATGGATACTTCTTCCGAAAGATGCCAGATGGATCTTACGATCAAACCGTCTATGTGCAAAACGAAGACGGAACCTACAGCCCACATGAGGCTTGACCGCTCGTTTTCACCTCAGCCAAAACCCATGCTTGGGGGTGCTCATGGAGCGCCATCCTTGAAAGGGATAGCCGACAGGCCTCAATTGGGGTTCAAGCATGAGCGATGATGTAGCATCGACATTAACGGTTGCTAAACTGAAGGCCCTATGCATTCTCAATGACCTGTCAACCTCAGGAAAAAAGAGTGAATTGGTCGCTCGTTTGCTGAAAGCTGATCTCACTCACAAGGAAGTGGGCCTGCCCGAACAAGCAGCACCTGAAATCGAAGTGGAGGCGGAACAAGACGAATTTGTTATGTCCATGGAAGATGAAGACACCCTCACCCCCGATGTCGAGCCGGAAAAGGAACAAAGGGAACCGGCTAAGGTGGAAAAGGTCGACGTCTTGGAAGCTGAAATCCTCGAGGCCGATTTGGTCGAGGAGGAGGCGCCCGCGCCTGCACCAGTCAAGGTCAAGAAAGGCGCTGGTAGCGCACAACCCGCAACCTTACTGGACATCATCAAGAGGCCTCAGGTTGCTGCCGGATTAATGGCACTGATCATCTTGGGCGCTGGTGGTTATTATTACATCAACAACCAACTTGAACCGTTTACTGCAGACCAATTGCGCTACGGTGATGAGATGCGGTACACCATAAAAGACGGAACCTTCCTCGCCACAGACGGCTTTGTAGAATTGGCATTGGAACAGCTTGAAACCGAGGATGAAATTTGTAAATTCTCCTTGCTGTTTGAAGGCGATGGGACGCTTGCGATTACGGAAGGTGGCACCGATCAATTGTACGCAGAAGGATCGACCGACCGCCTTGGAGCGGTTGTGGCGAAAGGCGGCATGGGTGGCCAGTGGTTGGCCGTTGAGAGCATCAACAGCAACACCCTCGACAAGTTCACGGTTCAACGCCACCTTACCAACGCCTTCAATGGCTGTTCTTCGACCTACATTCGCGCTGACGGGAGTGCGGAAATTACCACCAAACAACACACTGAACTGAGGGAGCAAGCCATGCTTTCCACTCAAGCAGATTGGGAGGTTGATTTGCCAGATCCAATTGGTCAATACCGCGGCACGACGGTAAGTTATGGCGTGGGTGGATTGCTTGGTGGATTGGAATCATTAGCTCCTGGTTTTGCAATGATGTTGCAACCAATTGAGGTTGAGGATTTGCTCGGCAACAGCTTGATTGATGTCGGTGCCAGCGGCAGCAGCAATGGCTGGGATTGGCGGGTCATCGGCATTGATGAATTTTCCAACAACGCCGCGTGGAAGGTGATCGCCACTCACCAAGACATCAAAACATACTGCCTAGGCTCCGCTACGATGGAACTGTGGATTGAAGAAGGCAACCCTTGGGCGGCGAAACAAAAGGTCGATGTGGTCATTTCAAGTTCTTCGACAAATCAACAAGACTGTTCGACAACCTCGCAAATACTCAACGATCTGGTGTTGCCAGAAGGTGAATTGGAACTGCACCATGTCTTCGAACGCACGTCCATTGAACGCGGTCAAAAGCAACTGGATTTGGGCAGATCGTATTCTTCCCGTCCTCAAGCCAATCAATTGCAAATCGATGAAAAGGATTTGAACAGTTGGGGTGGAAACGAGCCGCATATGCCCGATGAAACCACAATGCGTTCGCACGATTTTGAACTGGCAATCGGCTGCTTTGATTACTTCCAAGGCGAAGCGAGTGGCGCAACAAATGCCATCGACGACAGCGGCTACATCTGGCGAGCAACAACAAAGGACACGGCTCAAGGCAGTGAATGGAACATGTCATGGGTGGCCCAAGATGAAAGCGCTGGATGGATTAAGTTCAATCTCACGGGAACGCCGAGCGAAAGCGCTTGTGAGTTCACAGAAAAAGGAGTCTTTGATGACAGCGTTGCGTTCAACAGGGATGCAATCCCCGCAACGCTCAACATTTCCACCATGGAACAACGCCTGTCTGATGCGGTGTTGTATGAGCAACTTAGCGGAACCGACCAGTTCTTTACTTCCTCTGGCACTTTTGCCACAGATGTTCAGGTCGGCTATCTTGTCGTGGTGCCCGGCGGCGATCTCAACACTCTGCTCTCAAACCTCGCTAGCGATGCTGACGGTGCGGTTTCAATCGATATGTCGCGAACATGGGACGGCAACGACGGATGGGCGAATCAACTGAACCTCCTCGCCGATGCAAATGAAGGCCGTTTGCTTGGATGGAGCCTGATTCAGCAGCCGCAATAAGCGCTCATTACCGGCGAGGGTCGTACGGTGGCAGGCTTCCTAAATCAGGGGCAGAGGGCACGCTTGCAAACTGCGGTGGCGCATAGGCCTGAGGTGCTTGAGTGAAGGCGCTTTGTTTGGCTTGCTTTGGACGGCGAGGCCGTGTGACAAGGAATGCCAACAATGCGATGACAAAGACGACCGCTGAGACGACAAGAAGAGCGTTGTTTTCCAACGTCGCTAGGAACTCTGTCGCTTCACTGGCGTTGGTTTCATCATCAACAACCGGGACCGGTGGTGGAGGGTTCCATACGAGGTAGGTAATCGACCATCGAACACTGATTTGACCGCGCTCGTCGCTTATTGTCGCGGTGATCGATTCTGGGCCAACAGTTCCGTTTGTGTCGCAAAGGTATTGACCAAACTCAGAGGCCGGAGACGAGCAATTGAAGGCTTGTTCCTCAAACACCCATCCTGTCGCAATCACCGTGTTGTTCCTGTACCACTGAACGGTTGGGTTGAGCCTCTCGAGGCTTTGATTGTCAAGGGAGACAGAGAGGGACAGCTGAAGTGTATCATTTGTTGCGTTCAAGGTCAGGCTTCGAAATTGTGGCGAGGCGGAAACGTAGGCTGAACGATCGATGTCCTGATCAATCAAGCCATCGCAGTCATCGTCGAGGCCGTTCCAACGCTCATTGGCGGAAGGCGAAATGAGACTGTTATTGTCGTCGCAATCGTTGAACCAACGGTAACTGTCCCCATCGTTGTCAAGGTCGGGATAGAGTGGGTCTGTGTTGGTGGAAAAGAGTTCAATGCCATCAAGCAAACCGTCCCCGTCGGTATCGGGATCAAACGGGTCGGTGCCGTAAACCAGGTACTCTTCCATATCCAAGAGGCCGTCGAAGTCAGCGTCTGTGTCGATGAAATCTTCATCGATCTCCCCGTTGCAGTTGTTGTCGAGGCCATCCAAGGCTTCAGCCATACCGGGGTTGAACGAGGCGTTTGTATCGTCGCAGTCTTGGAACCAATAGTACCCGTCCATGTCTGAATCGTTGTCTTTGACAAGAGGATTGGTGAGGTGAATCAAAACTTCTGCCCCATCTTCGAGTCCGTCGTCATCCGAGTCATCGTTTTGCCAATCGGTGCCGTAATCATGGTACTCTTCGAAGTCGTACAGGCCGTCGCCGTCCACATCTGTGAGGTTGAAACCTTCATCCCAGGTGCCGTTGCAGTCGTCATCGATGCCGTTCAGCACCTCGAGGGCATTAGGGTAGACATCCGGGTTTGAATCGTTGCAGTCTTGGAACCAATAGAACCCATCTGCGTCCGCGTCCGCATCGAACACAAGTGGATTTGTCCCGTAGATGTTCACTTCATCGCCATCTGACAAAAGATCGTCGTCGGTATCGTTGTCGAGCGGGTCTGTCCCATTTACGAGCACTTCTTGCCCGTCGTCAAGACCGTCCATGTCCGTGTCAGTGGAGAGCGGATCTGTTCCATAAACGAGCACCTCCAGGCCGTCATTTAGTTCATCATCATCCGTGTCAATGTCGTTGGGGTCGGTGCCGTAGACGTCTGTTTCATTGGCATCGCTGAGGTTATCACCGTCTGAATCGAGGTTTATCTGCGTTCCATGAATGATGAGTTCCCATTCCTCGAGGGTCCCGGTGTCGCCGTAGCCTTGATCTTCGACCGATAATGTCCACGTGCCTCGGCTGTCTTCGCCCCAGTGTTGGACGGAGCCAAAGCGCCAATTGTTGTAGTCGTTGTTTTCGTCATCGTGTTTTTCAGAAAGAATGCTTTGGTGGCCCGATGGGCTTGTCAAAGTGAGCGCGATATCGCCACGGAAGTTATGCGGAATGTCGACGATGACATCGAGGTTTTCGATTTGAATCGCTTCGGTCACTGTTGTGTTGACCTCGATGTAACCCTCGTCCCGGTCAGGGATATCGAGGTCGGTTTGGAGGGTCCCTGATGAAACTGAAAGTTCTTGATCTGCGGTTTCCCAATTGGCCGCCGCGGCGACCGCTGCTCCAGCGTCAATCACGCCGTAGCCGTACTTGTGGCTCACGAGGTAGCCTGCCCCATTGGTGGCCCAAGAGTTGTCATTTGGATCGTTTTGTTTGGAGGTTTCGACGAGAATATGTTGAACATCTCGCCACGTGAGGTTCGCATTTGCTTCAAGCATCAAGGCGATAATACCTGAAACAAGCGGGGTTGCAGAAGAGGTGCCGCCAAATGTGCTGGTGTAGTCGGTGCTGCTGTAACCGCCAGATCCTTCGATGTCTGTGGTGGTGATGCTCTCCCCATCGCCATTTGAGGGCGAGGCAACAAGCACATTTGCTCCCGGTTCAGCGTAGTATGATTGTTGGCCCTTGTGGTCCACTGCGGTGACCGCAATGGTGTATCGCAAGTTCGCATAGCCGTCATTGTTCGAATTGTCATCGTCGTCGAGTCCGTTTCCTGCCGCCCATGTAATGATGCTTCCAAGACCGTTTCTCCCTTGAAGCGCCCCTGATTCAAGGGCAGCGAGCATCAATGGGCCTGGCCCAGCAAGGGTTTCGCCGTTGTCACTCGGGCCCCAAGAATTGGAATAAATGTCAATGGCTTGGCGTTCGTGGCTCAACGTGTCTGCCTCTCGCACGTCGGTTGTGCTGCATGAAATGAGTTGGAGTCCGACGAGGGTTGCCTCCGGGGCAGCGCCAGTTACCCCGATGCCATTGTTGCCAGTTGCGGCAGCAACACCACCGGCTGCTGTTCCGTGCGCGTTGTTCGAGGTTGGTGTTGGGTCATCGTCGTTGTTGCAGAAATCATAATCCAAGCTGGAATCATAATCTGTAAAGATGTCCGGGTGGTTCCAATCCAAGCCATCATCGACAATCCCTATGACCACCCCTGCGCCTTTGTAGGTGTTCCATGCACCAGTGATGTTGACGTCTTCGCCGCTGGTACCGCCGGTTTGCCCGGTGTTGACGAGGTGCCATTGTTCGTTGAATTTAGAATCGTTTGGCGTCCATCTCGGTTCCATTGTCCGTTCGATAAGCGGGTAGGCTGCTTCGATGACCCCCTTCTGTTGCCATGCCTCAAGGGTCTTCAGTGCCTCTTCTGCATTCAACTGGACGACGAACGCCCCCTCGAGGTGTTCGGTTGGAATCCCCATCTCAAGGTACGAGAACACAACCCATTCGTTTACGCTTAACAGGTCTGATTCCTCGTAGATGGAGAGATCGCTGTGGAACGCGATTGAGGCGCGTACCGATGAAGAATAGCCATCGATGATTGGGTGGTCTTGAGCGGAAGAGAGAGGGGCTCCTTCAGCGGTAGAAGGTGAGGTGAATGCGAGCGATGCCCCAGCCATCGGCACCAGCATGGCGCCAAGCAACATGAGGCACATGAATTTGGCACGCATGGATTTTCCTCCTTTCCGGACCGTCATAATGCTACCCCTGCTCTGTTTGTTGGATGGAGGCGGTCATGGAGAGGGGTGCGAACGACTGAGGCGGTTTGCCAGCGATTCAATCGTTTCCTCATCGGATTGCAGGGAACGAATGTAGCGCGGGATGGTGTGCGAAGAGTGTTCGAGTTCCGACAAGGTCCCAACCCATTCAAGCGCATGGGTTGGTCTCGCCAGCGAAGCATCTTGGGTCGAGTGGACGGTCCACACTGAACACCCATCGCCGTCTTCCGATGCGGTCTGGAGGCAAAACTTCTGAGGCAACGGAGAGGAATCGCAGGTCAGGTCGTTGCGGTTGACATGCTCTACAATGCAATCGTTGACCACATAAGACGCCCCCATGGATTCCAGCGCCTCGATGGAGGGTTGGTCTTCTGCGCCCCGTTGAAACCAGACGAGGGGAAAGGTTTGATGATCGAGCCTGATGATCATGTCCCGAACCACGTTTCGTGCTCGCTGAGGGGCCAAAAAAAGAACAACAACATCAGGCTGCAGTCCTTCATCGACGTGCGGGCGGATTGGGAAACCACCAACCGTTGCACCTGCATCTCTTGGGTGAAGTGGTGCGCATGCCCAGCCACGCTCTCGAAGTTCCAAAACCGCTTGGTGGGCAGGGCGCTCAGGGTTTAGACCAGCACCAAAAACATGAATGCACTGAGTTTCAACCACGCATTTGCTCAATTGTGAAGGCTCCAAAGAGGAGGTTCCTTCGAAGTGCATAAAGAAAAACCTCGTTCGATGACTTATCAAAACTTGTACAGCGGCTAGCGCAACGTTGTTCAGCAATTGGTTTCAAGTTGATGAACCGTTAGGGGCAACTGTGACCGGAGCATCGCGACCCCCTCACGACCGTGGGCATGTCTTGTGGTCTGCTGAAGATGGGCCGACGCGTATGCTCCAAGCAAGTTTTGATCGTTGGGTCGGGTCTGTTCTTGCCGATGATGGCATTGATATGCCGTTCATGGGCGGGGCTCAGGCCGTTGAAGCAACAATCATCAGCAAGGCCGATGGCATCGTTGTTGGAACCGCAGCAATCGACCATATGTTGCAAATTTGGGCCCCTTCGCTGAAGATCACTTGGATGGCCAGTGATGGCAAAAAGGTATCCGTAGGCGATGAAATCGCAAGCATCAACGGTGACAGAGAAACGGTTCTCATGATGGAACGAAGCATACTCAACATCCTTGGTCAACTCTCAGGAATCGCCACGGAAGCAAAACGCTGGTCTGCGATTGCACCAGGACAAATTGCCTGCACTCGCAAGACAATTTGGGGATTGATGGATAAATGGGCCGTGCACCTCGGCGGAGGGCTCACCCATCGATTGAATCGGGCTGACGCTCAAATGGTCAAAGAAAACGATCTTGCATCAATGCTTGATGGCGTTGACGGGCATGCGAATCGAATCGCTCAGTACCTTCAAGAGGTAGATGTTTCAACATGTGGAGCGTTTCTGGAAGTTGAGGTCCGCGAAGGGAAGGAAGCCATCATTGCTGCAGCCATGTGGGCGCAACGCCGGGAAGAAGGCGTGAAAAAACTCGTCATTATGCTGGACAATTTTGGCCCAGAGCGATGCAAGGAAGTCGCCGCTGAACTCACAGAAATGGGCCTCAGAGAACACGTTGTTTTGGAAGCGAGTGGCGGTATTGAATTCGAACACCTCGACCAGTGGCACGAATGTGGTCTGGATGTACTCTCTACAAGCGCCATCAACAGGGGCGTTGCCCCCCTTGATGTGTCCATGTTGATCACCGGCGCTTGAGGTGTGATTCATGGGGAATATTGCTGCAGACCCAAGCCATCCACGGTATCAGTCGTTGCTCCTTCGTCACAGGCTTGAACAAGCTGAAAAGCAAGGCATGCTCGCTGGAAGTGCGATGATTGCCCATGGACGCGGTGAGGCTTTTGATTACCTGCTCGGGGAGCAAACCATCAACAGCGCTCGAGTCGCAACCAATCACGCATTAGCCGCGCTTCGAGGCGCCAAGCACCCAGTTCTGAGTTTGAACGGAAACGTCGCTGCCCTTGCGGGCAGAGAGACCCTCTTGCTCGCTGAAATGCTCCAGTGTCCTGTCGAAATCAACATTTTTTACCGCACACCTCAGCGGATGAAAGCGCTGCTTGAACATCTTGGGAAAATCAAATTGGATGAAGGCATTGATGTTACAATCCTCGGTGCTGCCCCTAACGCCCGCATTCCAGGGCTTGAGGGGCCAAGAGCAAAGTGCACGAAAGAGGGGATCCTTGAATCTGATGTCATTTTCGTGCCGCTGGAAGATGGTGACCGTTGTGAAGCCCTCGTCGCCATGGGAAAAACGGTAATTGTCGTCGACCTCAACCCTCTTTCACGCTCAGCAAAAATGGCGAGCATCACCATCGTCGATGAACTCACACGAGTCATGGAGAACATGTTGGCCATGATGTCAAGCCCGATTGAAGACTTGGCCTCAAACTCATATGACAACGAAGCAGTGTTGGATGAAGCGTTGCATCATGTGGCAACAAAGTTCACTCAAACAAGCAACGAAGCTTGATTGTGATGAGTGCGTAAATCTCAGAATTCTTCCGAGAGTTTTGCAACCAGTCGGCTCGAGATGCTCTCGCCAACTGCAGAGCAAGAGGCGTTGCCACCCAAGTCGTAGGTCAGCCCTTTGCCATCTCGCAAATGGTCAGCAACACTCTCGTCGACAAGACGCCCGATTCGGATCAATTCCTCTTCGCCGTTTTTGCGCCCGAGCCAATCCATCATGAGTTGGATCGAATTGATGGTGGCAATTGGATTGACTTTATTCATGCCAGCGTACTTTGGCGCTGAGCCGTGAACGGGTTCAAAGAAGGCGTGATCATCACCAATGTTCCCCGATGCAGCCATGCCCATACCGCCTTGAAGAACTGCCCCTAGATCGGTAGCAATGTCGCCAAACATGTTTGAGGTGACAACAACGTCGTATGATTCTGGTGAGCGGGTTAACCATTGCATGAAAGCGTCGATGTAACCGTAATCCTTCTCGGTTCCAGGGTAGCGCTCTGCGACCTTGTCGAAGGTTCGACGGAACAGTTGGCAGCCGCGGGTCACGTTGGATTTGTCAATGCAAGAAACGCGTTTGACACCATCAAGTGGTGCCCCGTTTCGAGTCTCGGCAATGTCGAAGCCCATTTTGATCAAACGCTCGCTTCCATGTTCGGAGATTGGGCGCGGGTCGTAGGCAACCTCGCCTTGGAGGCCTGGGAATTCCATAGAAGGTGGTTCATAGGGTTCACGGCCTTGAGCGCGATCTGCGCTGCGGCGGAGCAACGAGTGGTAAAGCCCCTCTGTGTTTTCTCGCAGCACCGTCATGTCAACCATGCCAGGTTCCCAAATTTGAGTGAACCTTCCGTGGACCTTGTGAGGTACGCCTTCGTAGAGTTTGATTGGGCGGAGGTTAGCGTACAAGTCCAAACCGCTGCGCATGCCGAGGATAACAGAGCCGCCGGCAAGATCTCCGTTTGGAAGAAGTGCGCCGGGGTAACCGATGGCCCCGAGGTAAATTGCGTCTGCCTCGTCCCGGCAAAATTCGAATGAGCCTTCCGCCCATTCTTCTCCGGTTTCCATGTAATGTTGGCCGCCGCATTGAATCACAGTTTGTTCGAAACCATGGTTGGTGTTGGCTTCGATTGCGTTGAGAATCCGTTGTGCTTCAAGCGCAACTTCTCGACCTGTTCCATCGCCGGGAAGAACTCCAATCCGATAATTTCCCATGCATCGGCCACGGGCAACCCCTACATGAACGCGACCCTTTCTGCCCATGGCCTTGCCTTTGCGAAAACCGATTGTGACTGCTCGTGGCTTCAACACGAGGTGTGCATCCATTGGAAAGTATTCCTTCCAGCAGTCTGAACGCAGTGTTTCGGTTATCGAATGGAAACGATGGTCGGTGGAGTGAGAAAGGCTTCATAGGCCGTCAAGAAGGAGAGAGAAGAACATGAGCGACAAGCAAAACAGGGTATCGGAAGGTCATGTTCGTGTTGAGGCTATGCCCGCAGAAGTGCAGCGACTGGCCGAGGTGATGCAGAGTGTTGACCCAAAATGGGACCTAGACGAGTGGCTTGTGGAGCAAGCAAGGATGTCGCTGAATCTGGTGTCTGCAGATTTGACGCGAGAGCGCCTTGCGGTTGAACAACGCCTCCATCGGCTCGAAAGCATCGCTCGGCGCCTTGAACCACCAATCGGCGAGGCAGGTGACCCGCTTCAAAAGAACCTGTTTGATTGCTTCAATCTTGAAATTGATGCGGCTATCAAAGGGTTGGGATCAAGAGCTGCACAGCCACACAAATCCGTCCAAGACGATGCTGCCGAAGATCTGC
>TARA_B110000459_G_scaffold4846_1_pt1 | contig 19550 bp, 18 predicted proteins | sample TARA_B110000459 | Tara Oceans TARA_B110000459 (sample SAMEA4398296) | marine metagenome | biome: Polar Biome; feature: [SRF] surface water layer (ENVO:00010504); material: water (ENVO:00002006), including particulate matter (ENVO:01000060) such as... | depth 5 m | reverse complement strand
GAAAAAATAGGTCATTTTTTAGATGTTGAAAATGATGAACTTTATAATAAATTTAAAGAAGAAGGTAAATCCAATAAAGAGGCTTACGCTAAAATAGCAGAAGACCTGGGTGTTGCCAAAATCCTGCGTAAAGCCAGTGAAGATTGGGATGGAGGTTATACGATGGCGGGTTTATTGGGTCATGGTGATGCTTTTGTTTTAAGAGATCCTGCAGGGATTCGACCGGCTTTTTGGTTTGAAAATGATGAGGTGTGTGTGGTTGCATCTGAGCGCCCTGCACTTCAGACGGCTTTTAATCTTCATGTAGAAGATGTTCAAGAATTAACACCTGGTCATGCATTAATTATAAAAAAGAATGGTGAGGTAAAAGAGGAACTTATCAACGCCCCTTTAGAACCGAGAAAATGTTCCTTCGAGCGTATCTATTTCTCGCGTGCTTCAGACAAGGACATCTATATTGAAAGAAAAGCACTTGGAAAGCTTATTGTAGATCCGGTTCTAAAAACCATTGATTACGATCTTAAAAATTCAGTATTTTCATTTATACCTAATACCGCAGAAATTTCATTTTATGGAATGGTCAAAGGATTAGAGCTGTATTTGAATGAAAAGAAAATAAAGCAAATTGAGGCTTTGGGCGCAAACCCAAAAACAGAAGACCTTCAAAATATTATTAGACAAAGGGCACGTATTGAGAAAATAGCGATTAAAGATGCCAAATTGCGAACCTTTATCACTCAGGATGATTCTAGGGATGATTTGGTTTCTCATGTTTACGACATCACCTATGGTGGGATTCGGCCCAACGAGGATAATCTTGTGGTCATTGATGATAGTATTGTTAGGGGAACAACATTACGTAAAAGTATTTTTAAGATTTTAGATCGATTGAGTCCTAAAAAAATCGTAATTGTATCATCGGCGCCTCAAATTCGCTACCCAGATTGTTACGGAATTGACATGGCGAAGCTAGGAGACTTTATTGCCTTTAACGCAGCGATTGCCTTGTTAAGAGAGCGTAAGCAAGACCAAATAATTGAGAATGTGTATCATAAATGTTTGAGTCAGGTTGATTTACCGAAAGAAGAAGTAGTGAATTTTGTCAAGGAGATTTATGCACCGTTTAAACCTGAAGAGATTTCTGCGAAAATCTCAGAATTATTGACTCCTGAGGACATGAAAGCACCTGTCGAAATTGTTTTTCAATCTATAGAGAACCTGCATATTGCTTGCCCAGATAATCTCGGTGATTGGTATTTCACAGGGAATTACCCGACTCCTGGAGGGTATAAAGTTGTCAATAAAGCATTTGTGAATTGGAAGGAAGACCGAAACGAAAGGGCGTATTAAGGGATACGTTATTTTGATTTAATCACATTCAATTTTATTGCCTTTTCATTCAAATTATACTTTGTTCAATTTGACCATTTATTGGTTTTATCTTCCAAATTTCCATTAGAGTACCTGCTTTTTCTCAGTATAAAATGGCCATTCTCTCCCCAACAATAATGCTTCTCTTTGGATTTGAAACTACCATTTTCAAACCATTCTTTCTTTTTCTTTGGAGGTCTAGACCTGATTGGTACCTTACCCTTAATTCGTTTTGAGTAATATTTAGTGATGATCCCAAGTTTACCATTCGACTAACACGTTTTTTCACGGTGAACTTACAATCCGTTTTTATAATGTTTTTTATGACCTATATTACCATTAGGATATAAATTAAAAACGATTCCTATAACAGGTTCATTATTTATTCTCAGAAGGAGGGGATGGGTATGTCGTTCCATATGTAATATGTCTTGACTCCCGTCGCCTCGAGAATGTACCTCAACCCAAGTAGAATCAACAGTCATACTTGTCGAACCCTCGTGATACCTTTTTTGGCTAACAGAATTAAGAGAAAGTCACAGCATCAAAAACGGCAATATATACGTTAGAATGCTATTTTTCATTTCTGTTTAAGTGTATTTGCAATAAATGAATGATTCACAATTTTGTTCGTGGCGCCTGCTTGACTTTGCATAAAGCTCTCAATTTTTTGTTTGAGATCAACTTTATTGTCAAGAGCTTTAAGTTTTTCAGATAGCTGTTCTGCATTTTCAATGACAAACCCAATCCCTGCATCAATGAAACTTTGTGCTTCTGGAAACTTCTGATGCCGAGGCCCAAAAAATACAGGCAGTCCATAAGCCCCTGCCTCCAAGATATTATGTAGACTGCCAGAAAATCCACCGCCAATCAGTGCGTAATCGGCATATTGATAGGCGGAGGTGAGGTGTCCGATGGTATCCAAAATCAATACGCGATTTCCTTTATATTCCTCATATTTTGTGTAACGAATTGAAGGGCAATCCAAGATGCTTTGTATGCGTTCAATATTAGGGGAACTGACATTGTGCGGAGCAATAATCACCTTGGTATTTGTATTCGATTCCAGATATTTTTTAACGATTTTTTCTTCTTCTTCCCAAGAGCTTCCTGCGATTAGTATCGGATTCTCAGCCGTAAATTGTGAAAGAATAGAATCAGTTGATGTTGAGCTGTTTTTGTGTTGCAATACTTTGTCGTAGCGGGTGTCACCTGAAATTTCAATCTCGCTAATTCCGATAGATTCAAGTAATGTTTTGGTTTCTTGATTCTGCACAAAAAAGTAATCTATGTTTTGTAGGATTCGTGCAAAAAACCTGCCATATCCTTTGAAATATATTTGGGTTTTTCGAAGAAGCGTAGAGATTGAAACTACCTTTATATTTGAATGTTTGCATTCTAATATGAAGTTGGGCCAAAACTCGTATTTCACAAAAACAGCTAGGCTAGGGTTTACTTTATTTACAAACAATTGCGCATTGCTTTTGGTATCAAAAGGAAAGTATAAGGTCTTATCGACAGGATGTGCTCTTTTATGGTAGTGCTCCATGCCTGAGGGCGAGAAGAACGTTACAAGAATAAAGGCATTCGGTGTTTTGTTTTTTAGAGCCCGCATCACTGGAAGGCCTTGGTCTAATTCACCAAGAGAGGCGCAATGAAACCAAATTATTTTTTTGTTTTTCGGAATGTCATTTAGTGCTGAGGACCAGTTTTCCCGACCTTCAAGCCCAGTTCGGATTTTCTTATTAAACAGCGAAGCGATTCTAAGTGATAGAATGAAAAAATGGATGCCTATTTGATAGAGAAAACGCATTAGTCAAAATAAAATTCTTTGGGTTGTCTCTTGTATATTGGAACTACCCAGCCTAATCTTGCTCCAATTTGAATGTCTAATCTAGTTTTTGTAGAAACTGCCTGGTCAGGTTGGTCATAGAATAATGTTCGTCTGTTTTTGGTTAATCCTTGTTGGGCATAGAAGCCACCATAGAAATGATATCCCCCGGTTTGAGCCATGAAGTTGTATCCAATAAATTGATGGAAATTGATTCCTGTAGTGAGGCGGTCATATCCCTTTTTATAATCCAGCTCTAGCTGCGGAATGACCTGTTCATTGGTTTCAATTTTCATTTTATGCAATAGGAAGCCCCCTCCCGCGTGGATGAAAACACCAGAATTCCTGTTTACGCTAAATAAGGGGAGTATTTTTCCAATAGTCACATTTGAACTAAACCCCCTTGGGTAGACGATAATAGCTGCAATGTCTCCATTTATATCTGTGATATTCCCGTAAGAATCTGTTAAATGATCAAATATACCGGAGAGTCGAATATCACTCCCGAAAAGGAAGGTGGAATTTAAGCCAAAGAAATAGTTTTTTTTTGTTTTAAAACCCGTCATGAGACTTAGGTGATTCAAGAAGCCATAACGATCAGACAAATCACCCATTGTCGTGTTTGCGCCATATTCAAAACCTATCCAAGCTCTTGCGACTGCAGAATCTGATTTCTTTTTTTGAGCATGAATTCCGCACATTAAAGAGAGAGTCAAACAACACGACAGAATATATTTCATAGTGTACAAAAGTACATTGTATTTTTTTGTAAAGGAAAAGAGTGATATGGTATTCTGCACTTTTACAATGTTCGTTAATATTGCTATCGATCTCCCGTGGGTTTCATTGTGAATTGCTTATATTTGTTACTGTTAATTGCACGGATGAAAAAAATTGAAATGGTTGATTTGGTTTCTCAATATGAAAAAATCAAATCTACTGTGTTACCTCTTTTTGAGGAGATCATGTCGAAAGCTCAGTTTATCAACGGTCAGGAGGTTGCTGCTTTCCAAAATGAGTTACAAGATTACTTAGGTGTAAGGCATGTTATACCCTGTGCTAATGGTACAGATGCCTTACAGATTTCATTGATGGCTTTGGGTTTAAAGCCAGGAGATGAGGTCATCACACCTTCTTTTACTTACATTGCCACGACCGAAGTTATCGCTTTGTTAGGTTTGACACCTGTTTTTGTAGAGGTTGATCCCGATACATTCTGTATTGATCCCGACGCTGTGAAGCAGGCAATTACTTCGAAAACAAAAGCAATTGTCCCTGTTCATCTATACGGACAGTCTGCTGATATGGAGCCCCTTATGCAAATTGCAAAAGCAAATAATTTATTTATTATCGAAGACAATGCGCAAGGCATTGGCGCCGAATATGATTTTAGCTCTGGTCTTCGTCTAAAAACGGGTGCGATTGGAGATATTGGCTGCACCTCTTTTTTCCCTTCTAAAAATCTAGGTTGCTTTGGTGATGGCGGTGCCATTTGTACCAACAATGATGACCTAGCTATAAAGATTAGAATGATAGCAAACCACGGTCAAAGCAAAAAATACCATCATGATGTCGTAGGGTGCAATTCAAGATTAGATAATTTACAAGCAGGTGTCTTAAGGATCAAGCTTAGGGAATTAGATGGCTATATTGCCTCCCGTCAAAAAGCAGCATCCTTTTATGACGAGGCATTTAAAGAAAATGAGAACATTGAGATTCCTTTTCAGTCAGAGTCTTCTTCTCATGTATTTCATCAGTATACAATAAAACTAAAGGGTGTGAATCGGGATGATCTGCAAGACTTTTTGAAGGAGAAAAATATACCATCAATGATTTATTATCCAATACCTGCACACAAGCAAAAGATGTTTGTTCATTTTAATTTGGTCTGTGAACTACCTAAGACAGACCAATTGACCGAACAGGTGATCTCCTTACCCATGCATACTGAGTTGGAGCAAGAGCAATTAGATTTTATAACACAAGAAGTTTTGAACTTTGTCAATAATAGTAAATGAAAAAGATTACAGTAGTTGGAAGTGGATATGTTGGCTTGGTCACAGGTACCTGTTTTGCCGAAACCGGTAATGATGTACTTTGTGTCGATATTGATGCTGAAAAAGTACGCATGATGCAAAACGGCGAGGTACCTATTTATGAACCTAATTTAGAAACTTATTTTGAACGCAACATAAATGCAGGGCGATTAAAATTCACAACTTCTTTAGAGGACGGCGTTGCCCATGGTGAGATTATCTTTTTAGCCCTTCCAACTCCTCCCGGCGAGGATGGTTCTGCAGATCTTTCTTATATATTAAATGTTGCTGACCAGTTGGGAGGCTTAATGAAAGAGTACACGGTAATTGTTGACAAAAGTACAGTTCCTGTGGGGACTGCCGAAAAAGTTTACCATGCGATAGCTGAAAATGCCAATGTCGAATTCTCCGTAGTCTCAAATCCTGAATTCTTAAGAGAAGGTTTTGCCGTTTCAGATTTCATGAAACCAGACCGGGTGGTAATTGGAACAACTGATGAGCGTGCTATTAAGGCGATGAGAAGTTTGTACAAGCCATTTGTTCGTCAAGGCAACCCTATTTATTTTATGGATGAAAAATCTGCCGAGTTAACGAAGTACGCAGCGAATTCATTTTTAGCTACAAAAATTACTTTCATGAATGAGGTGGCAAATTTTTGTGAATTGGTAGGAGCAGATGTTGATCAGGTAAGGGTTGGGATTGGTTCTGATTCTCGAATTGGAAAACGGTTCTTATTTCCAGGGATTGGCTATGGTGGTTCCTGTTTTCCAAAAGATGTTCAGGCATTAGTCAAGTCTGGTAGGGAAAATAATTTTGATTTTGAAATACTGAAGGCCGTGACCCAGGTGAATCAAAAGCAAAAGACGATCTTGTTCCCCAAGATTAAAAATTATTTTAGGGGAGATTTAGAAGGTAAAAAAATAGCCATTTGGGGACTGTCTTTCAAACCGGATACTGACGATGTCAGAGAGGCTCCGGCATTATATATGATTGAAGAATTCCTTGGCGAAGGTGCAGATGTATTTGCCTTCGACCCCGAAGCAATGGATAATGTGAAAAGATTGGAGGTTGGAAAAAGTATTTCATTTTCTGAGAATGAGTATGATCTTTTGGAAGAAGCTGATGCATTAGTAATTTGTACAGAATGGGGGCTTTTTAGAAATCCTAGCTTTGATAAAATCAAAATGCTCATGAAAGACGCGGTGATTTTTGATGGACGTAATTTGTTTGATATGGATGAAATGAACACCAAAGGGTTTTATTATTCGAGTATTGGAAGAAAAACGATTGAATAGAATGAAAAGAGTACTAATTACAGGTGCTGCAGGTTTTTTAGGGTCTCATTTATGTGATCGCTTCATTCATGAGGGATACCATGTTATTGGCATGGATAACCTTATTACTGGGAGAATGTCTAATCTAGAGCACTTGATGAAACTTTCGAATTTCGAATTTCAGCATCAGGATGTTTCTAAGCATATTCAGGTATCTGGAGAACTAGACTATATTTTGCATTTCGCTTCACCAGCGAGTCCGATTGATTACTTAAAAATACCTATTCAAACCTTGAAAGTTGGCTCGTTGGGTATTCATAATTGTTTAGGCCTTGCACGAGTCAAGAATGCAAGGGTTCTGATCGCGTCAACTTCGGAGGTTTATGGCGACCCTAGTGTTCATCCTCAGCCAGAATCATATTGCGGAAATGTAGACCCTGTTGGTCCTAGAGGTGTTTATGATGAAGCAAAGCGCTTTCAAGAAGCGATGACAATGGCTTACCATAATTTCCATGGATTAGAGACGCGAATCGCGCGTATTTTTAACACCTACGGTCCAAGGATGCGATTGAACGATGGCCGAGTACTTCCTGCATTTATTGGACAAGCACTGAGGGGAGAGGACCTTACCATTTTCGGTGATGGCTCACAAACAAGGTCATTTTGTTATGTAGATGATTTGGTAGAGGGTATTTACAGGTTACTTCATAGTAATTATTCTAGCCCTGTTAATATTGGGAATCCCTCTGAAATTTCAATTTCAGAATTCGCGGAGGAAATCATTAAATTAACCGGAACAGATCAGAAAGTGATTTATAAAGATCTGCCTGTTGATGACCCCAAGCAGCGAAGACCTGATATAACAATCGCAAAGGAATTGTTAAAGTGGGAGCCGAAAGTATCAAGAAAAGAGGGTCTTGACATTACTTACAGCTATTTTAAGACTTTAACTAAAGAGGAGCTTTTTCAAAAGGATCATATGAATTTTGATAAATATATTATTCGATAATGGGATATTTTGCGCACGATACGGCTGTTGTAGATGATGGGGCAACGATTGGTTCGGGAACCAAGATTTGGCACTTTTCGCATATTATGTCCAATTGCACTATTGGTGACAACTGCAACATTGGACAAAATGTGGTAATTTCTCCAGATGTTATATTGGGAAAAAATGTAAAAGTTCAAAACAATGTTTCGATATATACGGGTGTCGTCTGTGAAGAAGATGTTTTTTTAGGGCCTTCAATGGTTTTCACTAATGTTATTAATCCAAGAAGTGGCGTAAATAGAAGAGGTACTTATTCAAAGACAACAGTTAAAAAAGGCGCTAGTATTGGAGCCAATGCAACAATCGTATGTGGTCATGATATCGGCGAGTATGCATTTATTGGCGCTGGCGCTGTCGTTACTAAAAATGTACCGGCTTATGCTTTATTGGTTGGAAACCCTGCCCGTCAAATCGGTTGGATGAGCGAATTTGGTCATCGTTTGGAATTTGACATAAATGGTTTTGCATTATGCCCTGAGGGTAAAGAGCGGTATCAGTTAATTAATAATGACGAGGTTCAAAAAATGTAGTTATGTCTAACAATATAAAAGTAAAATTTGCAGTTGTAGGTACTGGTCATATAGGTAAGCGACATGCAGAGATGATAAAACGAGAGGACGAAGCTGAGCTTGTGGCCTTAGTGGACTGTAGGACAAAAGAAGAGTGTCAAGCAGAAGCATTTGATGTTCCATTTTATTCCTCTCTAGAGGAGTTATTGGAGAGTGGAATAGAATTTGACGTTGTTAATATTTGTACTCCGAATGGTTTGCATGCGAAACAATCTCTACTTGCACTACACAATAAAAAACATGTAGTTTGTGAAAAGCCTATGGGTTTGACTAAAGATTCTTGCGAACAAATTATATTTAAGGCGCTTCAAGTTTCTAGGCAGGTTTTCTGTGTTATGCAAAACAGATATTCCCCACCATCAGAATGGATTAAATCAATTGTTTCAAATGGTGTTTTAGGGGAGATATTTATGGTGCAACTAAATTGCTATTGGAATCGTGATGATCGGTATTACAAAGCAGGAGGTTGGAAGGGGACCCAGGATATGGATGGAGGAACCTTATTTACCCAGTTTTCTCATTTTATAGATATTATGTACTGGTTGTTTGGTGATATTGATAACATTCAGGGGAAATTTAAAGATTTTACACATCAAAATTTGACAGATTTTGAAGATTCAGGGTTTGTGAGCTTTGATTTTGTCAATGGCGGAATGGGTTCATTGAATTATTCTACCTCTATTGCAAATCAGAATCTAGAATCATCTATGACAATCGTAGGACAAAACGGAAGTGTAAAAATAGGGGGGCAGTACATGAATGAGGTTGAAATTTGTAATATTAAAGATTACGAAATGCCAGAGCTAAAAGCATCCAATCCAGCAAATGATTATGGCCCATATAAAGGTTCTGCCGCAAATCATAATTATGTGATATCTAATGTTATTGATGGTATCAAGGGGAGAAAGTCTCCTACCACAAATGCATTAGAGGGGTTGAAGGTGGTGGAAATAATAGAAAGAATATACAAGGTTAGAAACGAAAATAAAAAGAGAGATGGGTGATTTGATTTACGACAGAATGTTAAAAGGTGAGGCTAAACTTGCAGTAATAGGTTTAGGTTATGTTGGTTTACCAATAGCACTTGATTTTGCTAGACAAATCAAAGTCGTTGGGTTTGATATAAACCAAGCGCGTGTTGATATGATGAAGAATAATATTGACCCGAGTAATGAACTCTTAACAGAAGATTTTGACGGGTGTGACATATTATTTAGTGCAGACATCAATGATTTAAAGGATGTTGAGTTTTTTATTGTTGCGGTTCCTACACCTATTGACGATGCTAATCTACCGGATTTAACGCCACTTTTAGGTGCAAGTAAGACGGTAGCAAAGGTTTTGAAAAAAGGTGACTACGTTGTATATGAGTCTACAGTATATCCGGGTTGTACCGAAGAAGATTGCATTCCTGTTTTAGAGGAAGGGTCAGGCCTTAAGTTTAAAGATGATTTTAAAGTGGGCTATTCTCCCGAGAGAATTAATCCCGGAGACAAAGTGCATACCCTACAAAATGTAGTTAAAGTTTCATCGGGCTGTTGTGACGTATCCTCTGAGGAAATTGCAAAAACATATGAGCTTGTTGTGGGTGCAGGTGTGCATCGAGCACCAAGTATTAAAGTCGCTGAAGCTGCAAAGATTATTGAAAATACACAAAGGGATGTGAATATCGCCTTGATCAATGAGCTATCAATTATATTTAATAAATTGAACATCAATACTTTTGATGTTCTTGAAGCTGCTGGGACAAAGTGGAATTTCCTGAAGTTTTCACCAGGTTTGGTAGGTGGGCATTGTATTGGTGTTGATCCATACTATTTAACGCATAAAGCACAGCAGGCGGGATACCATGCTAAAGTGATTACAAGTGGGCGTTACGTTAATGATTCTATGGGGTTTTATATTGCAAAACAGACCGTTAAAAAAATTCTAGCCCAAGGGAAGCACATTCAGGATGCCAAAGTATTGGTCATGGGTGCTACATTTAAAGAAGATGTTTCAGATATTAGAAACTCCAAAGTAATTGATGTTGTAACCGAGTTAAAGTCCTTTCAGGTTAAGGTCGATTTGGTTGACCCACATGCCAGTTCCGATGAAATGGAAGGCGAATATGGGATTCCTCTTGCTGAAGCTATTGGAAATGATTATGATGCTGTTATTGTAGCTGTTAACCACGCGGCATATACAGAACTAGATGAAGCTTATTTCCAGTCTATTTTGAAAGACAAAAACGGAGTCTTTGTTGATGTTAAGGGGATTTATAAGGACCAAATGAATGAATTAGAGTATTGGAGCTTGTAAGAAAAATAGAAAAGCAATATGAATAGAAGAAATATCTTAATCACTGGCGGAGCAGGTTTCATTGGTTCCCATGTCGTGAGGCGCTTTGTTCGGAGCTATCCAGATGACCATATAATTAACGGTGATTGCTTGACTTATGCAGGTAACCTTGAAAACCTTAGTGATGTTGATGGTGCCTCTAATTACTTTTTTGAAAGATTAGATATTACCAGTAGTGATTCGGTTCTTGAGGTTTTTGAAAAGTACAAAATTTCTGATGTCATTCATTTAGCAGCAGAATCTCATGTAGACCGATCCATCGAGGGGCCAATGGAATTTGTGATGTCAAATGTAGTTGGAACGGTGAATCTTTTGAATGCCGCAAAAGAATTCTGGAAATCCGGTGAGCATGTTTTTCATCATGTGTCCACGGACGAGGTTTATGGATCTCTAGGGGATGATGGTTTGTTTACCGAAGAGACATCGTACGATCCTCGAAGTCCTTATTCTGCTTCAAAAGCATCTTCTGATCATTTTGTGAGAGCATACTTTCATACCTACGGTTTGCCTGTGAAGATTTCAAACTGTTCAAATAACTATGGCAGTCATCATTTTCCAGAGAAATTAATTCCATTGATGATTCACAACATCTTAAATAATAAACCTTTACCTATTTATGGAAAAGGAGACAACATTAGAGACTGGTTGTGGGTGGAGGACCATGCGAGTGCGATTGATAAAATATTCTCTGAGGGCAGGTTAGGTGAAGCTTATAATGTTGGTGGGCTAAATGAATGGACAAACGTCGAGCTTGTTCGTTTCCTTTGTCGATTGATGGATGAAAAATTAGGTCGAAAATCAGGAGAGTCAGAGAAATTGATTACCTACGTTAAGGACAGAGCAGGTCATGATAAACGGTATGCCATTGATGCAACAAAACTTGAAAATGAATTGGGGTGGAAGCCATCCATTACTTTTGAGGAAGGACTATCTAAAACAGTTGACTGGTATTTAGACAATTCGGAATGGGTAAATAAGGTTACGAGTGGTTCTTACAAGGATTACTATGAAAACATGTACGGTAATCGAATATAATGGGCTTATTCGGCAACATATTTAAAAAGAAGGAGGTCTTACCTCCGTTTGATTTAGGTCGCTTGAAAGTGGATATGCATTCCCATCTGATCCCTGGTATTGATGACGGCGCGCAAGATATGGATCAATCCATAGCTATGCTTGCTAAATTTCAAAACTTGGGCTACAAGAAAGTTGTGACTACGCCTCACGTAATGACGGATTCATTTCCAAACACAAGCGAAACGATACTCAATGGTTTAGCGGCATTAAGAGCAGAAGCTAAATCAGTTGGTTTAACGATTGAAATAGAAGCGGCAGCTGAATATTATTTTGATGAAACCTTAATGCCTAAAATTGCAAATAAAGAATTGCTCACCTTTGGCGATAACTATGTTTTAGTAGAATTTGCCTTTCATTCTCCTCCTCAATTTTTAGACCAGTTATTTTTCGAATTAAAATCTAATGGATATAGACCTGTCGTTGCTCACTTTGAGCGCTACATGTATTATTTGGGTAAAATTGATGAAGCCGTTGAGTGGAGAAAACAGGGTATAAATATTCAAATAAATCTAAATTCATTATCGGGTCAGTATGGTCCTGATATTAAAAAACAAGCTGAACGATTAATTGATGCTGGTGAATTTGATTTTGTCGGAACAGATTGTCATAGAATTGAGCATTTAATGTTATTAGAAGACAACTTAAGTAATCCTTACCTGCATAAGGTAGGTAACTACTTGGTTAAAAACTTGGTGATATGAGGTTACATTTAATTCGGCACGCAAACGCGGAGATTTCAGCAGTATCTGGAAAAGATTTTCACAGGAGTCTTTCCGAGAAAGGCTTATTACAATGTAAAAAAACCAAATCTCTTTTATTGAATTTATCATGGTCTCAAAGAGAGGTAAAAGCTTTTTCTTCTTCTGCTTTAAGGACAAAAGAGACCGCACATTTACTTTTTGACCAACAATTCGATTTCTCCTTTCATGAAGACCTTTACCTATGTTCAGTTTCAAACCTTATGGACTTTATTTGGGGTTTGAAAACACACTGCGACATTATTCTTGTTGGGCATAACAATGGATTGTCTGATTTGGCCTCTTATTTTACTGAAAAAAACGTTTTCATGAAAACAGGCGCTGTGATTTCAATTGAGTTCCCACTTACTTCTTCTAAGGAACTCTCGAAAGGTTTGGGTGAAATAACCTACGCACACAGATGTAATATAGATGCATACCCAATCAATTAATGAGGGATTTCAATGATTTTAAAAACAGAGTTAGAGCATAGATTTGGTGTTGTTAAAACTATAATTTGGAGAGAGAAGGAGTTTTACCTTGTCACTATTCCAGAGATAAGAGATTGTCAAATATTGATGACATCTAAGCTTCATCATTATGAGATGGTCAATCCAAAAGAGCCATCTGAAAGCAAGTGTTTTGAATTGTTTTTTTGCCTACCGAATTATTGGTCTGAAAGCGATCTTCAAAACAATGAATGGACTCATTCTATCATGGATCAGCTAATGACTTATGTCATCGATCATAAAACGTGGTTTGGTGATGGGCATACAATGCAAATAAAGAATGAAAATGGTGCTTTGTCATGGCCATTAAATCAATCTCATTGTATGTTATCAACTCCAATTTTATTGCGAGACGAATTAAAAACAATAGATTTAGGAGACAAACAGGTTTCATTTTTATCAATTATGCCTTTGTTTAAACAGGAATTTCAATTCAAGCAGGCTTACGGCACAAATAAGCTTTTAGAGCTATTTGAGCAGCGTCAAGTTACAGAAAGAATCGATGGTTTTAGAACGAACTTGGCTAAGTCACGTTGGAGGCGAATATTCGGATAATGAAGGACACCCATTATAGAGCACATCTTGCTTTGTTTTTTGTTAATGTTCTATATGGAGCAGGGCATCTTATAGCAAAAGGGGTAATGCCTGCATTCCTAACACCATCTGTTTTTATATTTCTTAGGGTGAGCGGAGCCGTTGTGTTTTTTTGGACCGTATGTTTGCTACTTCGAAAAACACAGATCAAAAAGCAGGATATTCCTCGGTTTATTTTGTGCGGAATATTTGGTGTTGCTATGAATCAATTGTTCTTTTTTCATGGTTTAAACCTTTCTTCATCTATTAACTCTGGAATCATCATGAGCATGAACCCGATTATGGTTGCTATTCTTTCATTTTTTATACTTAAAGAACAACCCTCAGTATTGAGAATAAGCGGAATTATTATTGGTGCAACAGGAGCTGTTCTTCTGACGCTACAAGGTTCTTCACAGGCTGGAGAATCCATGCTCGGAGACCTCTACCTATTCATTAATGCAATTTGTTATGCGTTTTACTTGGTGCTTGTTAAGCCCTTAATGACTACGTACGCACCCATAACCGTGATCACCTGGGTATTTACTTTTGGTTTGTGCTTTGTCTGCTTATTCCCGTCTACAATTCCTGATTTAATGGCGACTAATTTCTTGAGCTTTCCATTAGAAATCTACTTGAAAATAGCCTATATCGTTATTGGCGTTACATTTTTGACTTATTTATTGACCATATATGGTTTGAAGTACCTTAGCCCTACCATCTCAAGTTCCTATATTTATTTCCAACCTGTATTGGTTGTTATCTTTGCTTTCTTATTTTCCTACCTTAACTGGTCGGCAGACTATACGGATACGATTACATTAAAGAAAATGGCGTTTATGATCTTAATCTTTACGGGGGTCTATTTGACCTCTCGATCATCAAATAAAAGCGTATGAAAAACAGTTTAATTCTTTCTATTGCATTGTTCTTTTTCACGGGGCTATTTTATGCTCAAAAAAGAGAGATTGGAGCACAAGATTACAGAAGCTGGAAGAAGCTTTCTAGTTCAAAATTATCTAAAGACGCTTCTTTAATTGGCTATCAAGCGGCTCCGATTGAAGGTGATGGCGTCTTATACCTATATCAAAACACAAACGGACAGCTCGATTCATTTAGCAGGGGAGAGGGTCTTTACTTCAGTGCAGATAATTCCTTGGCAGTTTTTAAAATCAAACCGGGTTTTGATACGCTTAGGGCATTAAAGTTTGAAAAGGTCAAAAAAAATAAATGGCCATTGGATACGCTTTGTATCATTGATTTCAAAACGAATAAGACCGATAAGATTCCAAATTTAAAGAAATACACACTTTCTAGAAACGGGAATACACTCTGTTACCTATCCCGCCAAACGACTTTGAAAAAGAAAGGTTGGCTGGCCGCTTTCTCTAAGCTTAAAAAAGGAAAAAAGACAAATGTTTTAAAGGTTTACACCTCGTATCCAAATCTTTTCTTCGAGCTAAATGATGTCGTTGATTTTAAATTATCCATTGATGGCAATAGGCTTGGTGTTCTTCAGAAAGTCATTGTTGATAAGCTGGTGAATTACAACGTAAATGTCTACGATCTAAGATCGATTAACCCGATTAGAGAATTTGATGCCGCTGAAAAATTTCAGCTTTCAGGTTGGAGTAAGTCTGGGGGTAAATTTGCTTTTTTTCAGCTTTCAGATTCGAGCCTGAAAAATCATGAACTCCATGTTTACAATTTAAAATCAAATAAATCCACGTTAATTGGTCCTTCATTACTAGCGGACCTATTTGGGGATAGCCTTCCTTCAGTTCATCAACCGCCATTGTTTTCGAAAAACGAGGATTATATGGTTTTCGGGCTTACAAAAGCCTTAATTAAAGAGCCGGAAGATTCCTTAATGGTTGAAGAACGTTTTAGTGTTGATATTTGGCATTATTTGGATAAGAAAATCCAACCACAGCAATTAAAAGATCTAAAAAGACTAAAGAAAAAGTCTGATTGGTTCGTCTTTTCCTTTAAGGACTCTGAATTAAAGAAGTTAAACAATGATACGCTTCAGCTGCGGTTTAACGATGAATTTGAATCGATGTATCATTTGTCTTATTCAAATGAGTCATACGCTGTTGCCTCTCAGTGGTCTTATCCTTGGCCCAAAGATGTTTATCGGGTTGATTTAAAGACTGCAGAACATAAACTGTTATTGGAGCAGGTTCGCTATGGTGGAGAACTGTCTCCTGACGGTTCGATTTATACTTTTTTTAATCCTGAAAAAGGGCAGCGAATGGCTTTGCGCATTCCTAGTATGGATACGTTATGTCTAACCTGTGAAATCGATGCTGTTAAATGGAGCCGAGATAAAAATGGATTACCTGCTCTTGCAGGGCCCTTAGAGAGTTATGGATTTTCTAGATCAATGCGCTATTACTTCCAATCTGAGCGAGATCTATGGTATTATGATTTCTTAGCAGATACTCTGGTTTGTTTGAGTCATTTAGAAGGGAACTCTAGAAATATTAAGCTCTCTTTAAGAAAAAAACATTCAGATAGTTCCTTTGTTGATGTATTAGATACTTATGTAACGGGCTTTAATAAGGCTAATAAGGGAATGCATGTATTTAGTTGGTTGCAGCATGAAAATCATCTAGACTTGGTTGAAAATTTAAATTCTCCGCATCAGTTGATTGAACTCAAGTGGTCAGATGACGGAGAGAAAACGCTTTTGCGTCGGTCTTCCATTCAAGAGTATCCCGACTTATATCTTTCAGATTGGAGATTTAAAAGCTTTCAACGTTTATCACAAATCAATCCTCAACAAGGGAAATTAAAATGGCCGACAGTTGAGCTTATGTCATGGATGAGCTATGATTCAATAACGCTCGAAGGATTGGTATATCTGCCGGAACCTTATGATACCGCCCGGAAATATCCGATGTTGATCTATTATTACGAACTTAATTCTGACAATCTGCACCGATACCGTTCACCTCGCCCCTCTGCAAGTATTATTAACCCTGTAGAGTGCGCTTCTAAGGACTATATTGTTTTTGTTCCTGATATTAGGTATAAAGAAGGCTATCCCGCTAGATCGGCCTACGATGCCGTGATGAGCGGTACTGATTTTATGCTCAAGAATTATGCGATAGATTCTACAAAGATGGGCCTTCAGGGACAGAGTTGGGGCGGATATCAAACGGCACAGTTGATTACAATGACAAAACGCTTTGCTGCGGCAATGGCGGGAGCTCCAGTGAGTAATATGTTTTCGGCCTATGGGGGTATTCGATGGAGTTCAGGGATTAATAGGCAATTTCAGTATGAAGCGACCCAAAGTCGAATAGGAAAGACCATTTGGGAGGCCCCTGAATTGTATTATGAAAACTCACCCATATTTCATCTTCCTAAAGTTGAAACTCCATTGTTAATTATGCACAATGACGCTGATGGCGCTGTTCCTTGGTACCAAGGCATTGAAATGTACAACGGAATGAGAAGGTTAGGGAAACCATGCTGGATGTTGGTCTATAATAAGGATGGTCATAACCTGAGAAATCTTCCAAATAAGTTTGATTTAAGTATTCGAATGAACCAGTTTTTTGATCATTATCTTAAAAGCGAACCCATGCCTATATGGATGCGTCATGGCATACCTGCGATTCAAAAAGGAATTAAAAATGGTTATGGATTCGATGAGAGATAAGTTTATTATTCTTTCTTTTTCTTTCGTTTTGATTGGGATTGGTGTGTTGAGCTTAATGCCTCCTGCATCTGGAATCGAGCTGGGCGAACACGATAAATGGAATCACTTTATCGCGTACCTGATTCTTGCTTTGAATTGGTGCTTCATCAAGAATAAGCGAAACTTCTTTTTCTTGGGCCTAGTGCTTTGTGCCTGTTATGGTTTATCGCTTGAATACTTTCAAGGCTTTGTTCCCGGAAGAGTTCCTTCATGGCTTGATGCTTTGGCCAATACAGGAGGTGTTGTGACAGGGTTTTTAATCTACAGCATCGCGAAGACGAAGCGAGGCTAGTCATTAGTCACACTGTTGCTGCTGTATTCTAAGATATCTCCGGGCTGACAATCAAGGGCTTCGCATATGGCTTCAAGCGTAGAAAACCTGACTGCTTTGGCTTTTCCTTTTTTAAGGATGGATAGATTTGCGATGGTTACGCCTACTTTTTCTGACATTTCAGTTAAGCTCATTTTGCGCCTTGCCAGCATCACATCTAAGTTGATTACTATGCTCATAATTAAATCGTTAATTCGTTGGCTTCTTTTAGCTTTGCTCCTTCCATAAAAATGTGAGATAGGACCCAAAAAATCAATGCAATAATTAGCACACCTGGTTTATCGAAAGATGTAGCATCAAATGTAAATGCCATTGTTGATCCAGCTCCCTGTGTCGCATCAAATATTTCGGGGCCGAACATTATACTTATAAATACTCCGATGATGATCTTTATAAAGAATACTGCCGCGAGTAGATAAGAAATCATCTTCAAGTTTTTAATCGTTTTTAAATCGAAATAACGACCCTCATATACCAACTTCATGAAACGTTTGAAATAATAGAATATGATGAGGACTGACGATAGCACTGTCAGGGAAGCAAGAAAAAGTCCAGCTTGTATAGAGGCGGGGACTTCATTAAAATTTTCATAAGCATGATCAGTGCCAAATATATCAAATGAGATCTCTGCGGAGAGACTTCCTCCAAATGCAATATAGCCTAAAAAGCATAGGACGATTACTGATATAACAGACGTAAGCCAAAACAAGAAATTGGTAATAAAATAGATCGAGCGTATATTTCGGGGTGTGTGGTGTTTTTCCATTTTTATTAACAAACATATTTATTATTGATAAACAATAAAATAAAAATGATAAACAATAAATATTTATTTTTTAACGGTTGGAAAATAGGCAAAGGCTCCTTTTTGAATGCAACTCTTTTGGCACTTTTGTTTATTTGCTGCTATAGACAGCATCATCTGTTCAATATAATAGAATTTACCTTTACGTTTAACGTCTCTCATTCTTTTCTTTTTTCTAGCAGTGACTGCGCAGCTATGCGTCCAGACTCCATTGCGGCATTTAATGAACCATTCATTAAAGCGTCTCCTGCGAGAAATATATTATCCATCACTTGATTCTCCGCTGGTTGAACTATCATTTTGAGGTTTTGAATATCAGGTAGCGCTTGTTTGATTCTGTAGTGGTGAATGAAGTTAACTTTCAATGCCTTTGTATATTTCTTAACTTCTGCGATAATATTTTCAATGATTTCCGCATCCGTCTTATTCATATGCTCGAGGGTGGTTACGGATAGGATCGTTTTTCCTGTTTTAACATCCGTATAGGCATATAGGTTATTGGCATAATTTCCACCATCTGCAATCAGTGCAATCGTATTGGCAGGGATATTTGTTTGGTCCACTGCAAAATATAAACACATACAAGCTTTCCATTTCATATCTGAGCCCTCATGGGAACGAATTATGGAAGTTGAATTGGTGGCTATGATTACGCCATCATGAGGTAAGTTTTCTCCTGAAACCATCAAAATTTTGTCATTCGTGATATCCTTTACTTCACAGTTAAAAATGAATTCGGTGTTATGTAATTTGTTTTTCAATTGATTGCTTATTTCTCCAATACCCAATTTTGGTATGGTGGCATCTCCCTCACCAAACATTTTGTAGACAAATTCAAACATTCTACTCGATGTTTGGATACTCGATTCTAGAAATATTCCTGCGAAAAATGGCTTGAAGAATCGTTCAATAATCTTAGGTGAGAAACCAAATTCAATAAGATATTGAAGTGTCGTAGTTTCACGTGATTCAAAGATTTCATGTATAGATTTGCGCTTTAGTCTATTGTTTAACTTCAAGACTTTAAGCTTATCACTAATAGAGCCGATATCTGAAAATATTGTAGGAAAGAGCATTTTCCAGTTTCTCATTGGGTCGCCAATCCGATAGGCTTTATCATTTACGTAAATCAATGCACCTGATTCAAGTTTATGTAACTCAAGTGCGTCCAAATCAAGATATTTCTGGGCTAAAGGATAAGCACTCAACAGTACTTGAAATCCGAGGTCCAATGCATACCCCTTTTCATGAATGGTCTTAACCCTTCCTCCTACCTTATCGGTTTGCTCAATAATTATCGGATGATAACCCTCTTGTTCAAGCTCATATGCCGCGAT
>TARA_B110000459_G_scaffold89717_1_pt1 | contig 19561 bp, 8 predicted proteins | sample TARA_B110000459 | Tara Oceans TARA_B110000459 (sample SAMEA4398296) | marine metagenome | biome: Polar Biome; feature: [SRF] surface water layer (ENVO:00010504); material: water (ENVO:00002006), including particulate matter (ENVO:01000060) such as... | depth 5 m | reverse complement strand
TTCTTCGTCGTTTTCTTCGCTCTGGGAACGATGGATTCAAATCGTTTTATCGTCCTTCTCCTCCCCGAGAAGCATTCATCATTCATCACGGTGCAGGCAGAGGAAGACGCCGTCTTCAGCGAGAATGCAAACATGTTCGCGCGCGTGTTATTATATACCAAACGCGTATCTGTGTGCGTGTGTTTCTGCGTTTATCAACAGAGAGGAGGAAACAACAGAAGCGCGCAAAGTGCAGAGAGAGAGATACGATGGGGGAGATATTAATGATCTCTCGATGGATAATCTTTCTCTGGTGTTTTTGCGGTGTAAAAATCTCTCTCAAATTTTTTAAAAGAGAAACTCTCCGTTGACTGCCCCGCCCCAGAAAACGACCATAATTACGAGGCAAAAGAGTGCAACAGGTGGTCAAACACCAAGAACATCGAGAGAACAAGAACAGAAGAACAAAAAAGGAAAAAAAGAAGGAAAATCACACAACAAACGTTTTTATTATTCGACACATCATCTTTCACACCCCCCAACAGACACACGAGTTCTTTCAACAAAGAGACTCTTTGACTTTGTTTTGTGAAACGAAGAAGGAGAAAGAGACCGCACATAACTTAAAAGAAGTGCACGTATATATATTCAGCTTTGCAAAAGAGAGACTGCTCTTTGTCATCAAAAACACATCAAAATCATAATCAGCACATTTTTGAAAATCCAAGGGGAGAGAGATGAGCAACACTGCGAAAGAGACGACGACGACCGGCAATAATAGTAACAAAGAGAAGAAAGAAGAGAAAGGCAAAACGATGGAAATGGTGAAATCAAAAGCGAACAAGATTATTGACGACGACGACGATAAAGAAGAAGAGGATGACCTCCCGAAACCTCCGCAATTGAAACCGAAAATGTTCATCGCCCCGATCGTCCTCATGGGAAGCAAACGCTTAGGCATCGATTGGAACGACGAAGAGACCAAGACGAAAATCCGGATGGCGTTTACAATTTCCGTGACCTTATGTTACGTAGTCATCTTCTACATGTACAAGCAAGTGAAAAGGAAGGAGAAAAAATTGAGCGAAGATACCGTGGAGGTTACGGCGAAGGACCCGTACAACAACGGCGAGGAGAAGAAGGAGACGTTGACGTATTTCGAACACGATTTGAGAGAGGTGAAGAAAGCGGGGACGAGCCAGGCGTTCGGGTTTTTGATGACGTCGGTGTTGCATTTTTATTTCAAGTTGAATCCGCCTATCGTGTTGCAATCGATCATGTTGCCGCTGAACATGATGGAGACGCCGGCGTTTCAAGTGCACGTGCTCGGAAAAGACGGGAGTTCGAATAAAAAGTTGCAAAGGCCGTGGATGCCGGAGGAGAAACCGAACCCGTTCGCGGATTTGGCGAAAGTGATGAGTCCGCCTCCTGCGGAAAAGAAGAAGTCGGAGAAGGAGGCGAAGAAGAACGGGGAGAAGGAGGACGCAAAGAGGAAATAATACTATATATATAAAGAGAGAGAGAGAGAGAAAAAGAAAGAAGGAGAGCGAGCGAGGGAGATTTATTTGTATATAACATACTCACTATATTTTACTTAGTAACAATAAGAATGCCTATCGAAACACCTATCGAAACTCATCCCCGTCGATGTCAAAATCGAAAGTTTTAAAAGCTTTACTCAGCTGTCGATCAGGATATCGAGCAAAATCTCGCATTAAGATTCCAACGCCTTTTTGCCCGATATGATTCATATTATTACCCATCATTTCGTCTTCGCTGCATCCGATGAGTTCGATGGCCACCGTGGCGTCTATTTTTGTCGCAACCTCGCGAAAGCACAGTTTTGCGTGCGCTTGCGCCAGTCGAATGGATGATTCCAACGCGCGCACGGTCGCTCGTCCTAATTCCACTCTGTTTTCTGCGACTTGCCTGCGTCTATTTTGGTAGTGCGCGGAGAGCATTCTTTCCGCGTCTTCGTCCAACGTTGGTTCAAATCGCGATTTGACAAATTTGATGTATTTTTTCACGCGCGAAAAGCTCCAAAGAGCGGTGGATTCGTCAAAAAATTCGACATCTTCGGCGGTTTCCTTTTCATCGTCCTCGTCGGAATCTGAGAGTTGATCGTCACCGAATCCTTTTTGACTATAACTTCGGTAGCGATTTTTGTCATTTGCGGGAACGTACAGTTCTCGATTGTTTATGTTTATGTTGTTGGCGTTCCCCGCGTTTTGACTCGCGCGCCATCCGTCAAAGGAGAACGGTTTCTTTTGCGCCGATGCGGACAGCTTCAACCGCTTATTAATGGTACCGTTGTTATTGTTATCATCCACTTCTCCGAGTATGTGCGACGCGACGCGCTCGTCCCACTCTGGATCTCTGGCATCTCTCAGGACTAAAACGACATCAAATCGAGAAAGCAACGGGGGCGCTAAACCGGTATTCACCGCTAAACTCTCTCGATCGTCAAACGTGCCTCTTCTAGGATTCGTCGCCGCAATAACGCTCGTTCGCGAATTCAACGTGGCAATAATCCCAGCTTTAGCAACCGATAACGTTTGCTGTTCCATGGCTTCGTGAATCGTGGCCCGCTCGTGTTCGCGAATACCGTCGAATTCATCTACGCAACACGTGCCTTTATCGGCGAGGACGAGCGCGCCAGCTTCGAGACCCCACTCGCCGGTGGTGGCGTCTTTAACGGCAGCACACGTTAAACCAGCAGCAGTTGAACCGCAACCGGTGGTAAACACGGACCGTTTCGCTAATCGACACGCGGTTTTTAGCAACTGCGATTTACCTATACCCGGATCGCCGACGTATAATAAGTGCACCTCGCCTCTCACTTTCGTTTTCGTCTTGACATCCTCTCGAGCGACGCCACCGACTAAGGCGAGCACCATGGCTAACTTCGCTCCAGCCATACCAAATACTCGCGGGCAACACGATTTCAATATGATATCCCTCGCTCGCAACGGATACTTTTGAGCGCTCGTCGATTGCCAAAACTTCTCGAACGACGCCTTCATCTCTTCGTACTCTTGGTCGTCCTCGACGTCGTTCGTTTTCCGGTCGCCGGCGTTTCCTTCCTCGTCATCAACGCTCAAAACGGTGAGTGAGTTACAATGCGCGACGAGCTCTATTTCACACCTTCTATCCCGACTGGCTTTCAACCATCGTCGACGAATCACGACGGACATGAGGAGTTCGTCGCCGCACTTGACAGCGTCCACGAGGTCGTCTTTTAGGACGACGAGCAAATGTTTTTGCGCACCGCCTAAATTCGCTTTAGAGCGTAAACCAATCGCTCGCAATTCATCGTCGGAATCAACGTCGTCGTTTTCTGAGTCGTCTTCGGGGAAGTATTTGCGTGCTATTCGTCCCGGTCGAGCGGAGGCGTCGTTCCCCGAATGCGCTAATTTTTGCGCGTCCGCCTCGAATCCATCATCGTCGCCGTCCGAATCGCTTTCTTCCTCATCTTCCGCATCTTCCTCGTCTTCGCATATTTGCACGCAAATCTCTTGATAATCTCTCGCCACCGGCATTGTGCATTCCACTCGACGAAACGTTCGATTCGTGCACGCTTTCGTTTTCTTACTCAATCTCTCAGAGTCTGCGGCGCTGTACTTCTCCATCTCCGCCGCGCTCGGACACTCCTCCGGCATCGTCGGTTCTGGCCTCCCATCCTCCAAATTCCTCGGCAACAAAAACCGGTGACCGCATTTCGCGCACTCGTACAGCGTGTCGCTCTCGAACGTCTTCGTCAACCCAACTCTGGTCACTTTCGCCTTCATCGTCCACATGCGACCGGCGTGTTCGTTCTTGACGTACCTGGAAATGTTCAAACTCGGAAAGGAGCTTTTGAACCGTTCAAAGTCCACGCGAACGCGAACGGTTTGTTTCACCTTGTGCCTTCTCGCGAATTCTTTCATTTTCTCGTCGATGTCTTCCTCTCCTTCAAAATCATCTCCTCCGCCTCTTCGCTTCTCCGCTTCCAACTCCCTCCTCAAATCCTCCACCATTCGCACTCTTACAATCTCCTGCGCCGCTCTCGCCGCTTCGTCCAAAACCCCCATAGACGTCGTCGGTCGCGCTAACACCGCGTTCGCTAACTGCGGCAACGCGTGTGCGAATTCAATCGCGCACACGTGGATGGAATGCGGCGTCCGAGTGTCCGAATGTTTTAAAATCTGTCGCAATGCCTCGAGGTGATGTTGGACGAGAAATTGTTCGAATCTCTCCGCGAGTGTTTTCGGTGCTGGTTGTTTCGATGCGTGCAAAGCGAAACCAGACGCAGGAGGAGTCGCTGCTACCATTCTTCTTCCTCTTTTTACGACGCAGCAAAGGGAGTATTCCTGCGCATTGTAAACAATAAGGAGAGCGTTTTTGAAGAAATTTTTACTTTTAACCACTTGAGTAAAACTGAGGCAAATTTTGAATTTTCAGCGCGGAGTATGAATACGATGACAATGACAACGATGATGTTTTGGTTTCTAATTCGCGCAGTCGAGATGATTTCTCTCTCTCACTTTCTCTCTCTCGTATTCTCTGTCCTAAATTTAGCTAAAACCAAACCCAAAGCAGCACTCGCTGATGGCTTTGACCAGTTTCTCTTTCGTCTCTTCTTGACTGACGTATTTCGGCACGCGCAAGGTGAGGAAACACGTTTGGGCCATGGGTAAGTGTTTGGCGGATTTTTGGTCGTCGAAGCGCAGTTTGAAGCGTAAACCGCGGAACCCGGTGTGAGGGAGCTTCCGAAACGCGGTCCAGAAGTGTAACAACGCGTGCTTTTGCTCCGAGTTCATGGATTTGACGGCGTCCCAGAACCATCGCGAGCGCGTTTCGGCGGCGACGACGCCGGGAGCGGTGGAGTTTGGCGGTGGTTTCGGATCGTACGTGGTCGCTTGTTCCCAAGCGGCGACGTCGATGTCTTGTAAACCGCAGACAAGGAGTTCCAAGTCTTCGCACTCCCAACTGCTCACGAGTTCGCGCGGGACGACTTCGTCGAAGCCGCTCGTAAACGCCGCGAGGTTGACCCGAATGTCCTGGTTAGATGTAATAGTATCGCTTTCGTCGATTTGTAACGACGGCGAGGATGAAGACGACGGCGGCATACCGGATGTGTTGTTGATTGGTGCAGTTGAACACCGCAACATGCACTGTTGCGCGTATAAATCGACGTATTCACCACGGTTGTGCTCGTCGACGAAAACGTTCGCGCCGCCGGGTAGGAGTTCTTTCACTCTGTTCGGATCCGCACGCGTCGGCGCGGCGATGGTAAACGCCGGCGGGTCCTCTTTCACCCAGCTGATTTTGGGATCATTCCAATCACACGTCTTGATTGGAAGCAACGTGCGCTTAAAATCATCGTCGACTTGCGCTAACAACTCCGCCTTTAGCGGTTTGTGCAAAAGCGCTTGCCACAACCACGGGACTAACGGCAAATCCGCGGTCTTTTCGTTGGAGATGAGTAAACCGACGATACGCCCGGCAAAGCGTGCGGCGTGCGGAGAACAATCAGAACGAAGCGTGCGCAACGCACCTTCAAATGAAGGTGGGTCGTCGTTATCACCACCACCGTGCATGGCACTCAACGACATCATCGAGTCCGTTCGTAAAGCCTTAGCATTTGACCACGAGGTGAACACCGCTTCGCTCGGTCCCACTCGCGTCGGATGTCCTTCCAACAACGCTTGAATCAAAACTGTCCAGGCTTCTCTCGCAACACCATTTCCAACACCGTCCTCGCTATCAAACGAGCACGTAAATGTTCTCCCTAACAACGGACCGATGGCATTTTTAATTGCTCGCCACGCGTCGTCGCAGGGCATCGCGCGTCGCAACTTTGCCGAAATGTGCGGCACGTTCCCGTGCATGTCTCTCAACAGACGTTTCAAATCGTTCCTCAAACGTAACACACGAAAAGATGGGGGAAAAACGACATTTGCCGCGCCAACTAAATCTAAAGAGCTTCCAAAGTAAAACATGTTCGGCGCAATACATTCTAAACAACTGAACGATCGCTTCCAATTGGCGTGATGGAGAAGGCTTTCAAGAATCTCTCGTGGCGATTCGAGGTGATGATAGGACGCGTGCACGGTGTCACCTGCCCCATTCGAGTCGAAATTGCGCAACTCAATAGCAGCGTGCAAGAGTAATTGGATCATATCCACCAGCTGTTGCGAAGGCGAGTGCACCGGGAACTCCCCGGAAAATTCCCCTAAGAACTTAGATTTACCTATCTGTTGTAAGACGCCGCGGATGCCGGAGTTTTCGCCATCGAGGGCCCATCCAATTCTCGCGAGCGGTTCAACAGCAGCGAGCAGCCCGTCGCCACATCGCTCGAGCGAAGAGAGGACGATCTTGAAGAGATGCGTTGATGATGTTGCAGTCGCGCTGTCATGCGCCGACGCCTCCATCGCTGACCGTTTCGTCGGAGTGCTGATGTTCTTCTTACGATGCTTGGTTTCGCGATAAAGATCGTCGTCATCGTTATCGATGAATTTATCTAGATACTTCGCGTCGACGAATCCAGCTTCGCCGTGCGACCATGTCGCGACAAGCGCAATCAAAAACCCGAATCGAATGCCTTTGCGCGTATTCTTTGGATCTCTGAAATCGAAATTTTGTACCGATTGCATCTCCGAGCCCGGCGCGGGTCGCTTTCTGCTCTTCTTGATCTCGCTTGAAGCAGAATCGTTCGATTCTTTCTCAATCAGCGCGTCAATCGGGGTTTCACCCGCCATCGTCCGCTTTACGGCAGCGGTGACTTCGTTCGCCCAAGTTTGGCACTCAAACAGACTCGTGATGATTTCTTTCGGGAGGGTACTTGTTTTCGCCGTTCGCAGCGCGTTGCGCCAGCGCGGATCGGTTCTCGCTTCTTTCGTTATGAGACGCGATAGGAGAAACAAAACACCAGAGACACCGTCCATTGTTTGTTGGCTCACCGTTTCCGTTTGCGCCAAGGCGCTCAGCATCAACGGCGCACCTTTCGCTACAGCGATGCCCCAATTATCGATATCATCACCGGCGAGACCCGCGAGGACGGCTTTTCTCGCGACTGCTCTCGAGCGCATTTTCTTGTCCGAAACGATACTTTCCTCTGGAATTTCATGCAAATATCGTTTACCGCCAATGCACCAAGACATGAGACATTCGCCGACGTGCGCGAGCGTTTTCCAGTACTCTTGTGACAAAATGCTAGGCGGTTTCCCATCGTTCTCGACAATAGACTCGAGCGCGAATCGAACACACGTCGCCGCCCCTGCGCAAAAAATCGCCCCAGGGTGGCCTTCGACGTCTCGCATCTTTGGGCTATCCGAACGCAAGCCGTGTAAAATGCAGTGAAGCATTGGCACACAGTGCAAGCCTAAACCGCGAACTAAGACGACCATCCAACGACCGGATTCAGGAATGAGTTTCGCCAATCTTTCCGCTACTGGAAATCTTTGGGGATAAAAGTCCGGCGTGATGAACGTGGCGTTTCCTAGAAGCTCCCAACGCACGATGTGTTCAATTAGACGTATAAACATCGGCGAGCGCGATTTCCAACGCCCATCCGGTGGTGGACCAATCGAGCGAAGTTTGCGAACGAGATTTGTGACTGTATGCGTCACGCTAGCAATATCAACCGGGTTCAGATTAGGTCTGAACACACCCGCGCGCGGAGTACCTAGTCGAGCTCTGTCCGAAGGTATGAAAGGGGAGTGTAAATCCATGACTCGACCAAATCTATCATCGCGCATCCGCATCCCTTGAGAGCGTTCATGTGTGGATCTTTCTCTTTCCTGCATCCATTCTCTAGTTGCTCCTCTTGACCGAAGGATGGTGGCAGCGTCAGAGAGCGTCATATTCTCCCTGCGACTGAATATACCCGGAACCCGATGCTCGGAGGTACGGTATCGGTTCGTATCGCGCAGAAGGGTGCGCTCTAAGCGCTCGTTTCGGTCTCGTCGTTCTCTGTCTCTTCTGTCTGTATCGCGCGTAGCAGTCATTCTCCAATCGAATTCCTCGCGTTCCTCGTGCTCACGCTGGGTATCTACGTAGCGCCGATCCCATCGCTCTAAATGTTGCAAGAGTTCTTGTGCGCGACTTCTCGCGCTCCCAACTCCGGTTGTGCTCAAAATGCGGAGTCGACGCATTCTCTCCTCGCGTCTTCGCTCACGTGAGTCGAATGCTGGGTCTGCTTCGTCGTTATCATCATCGTCGTCGACGTCGTGTTCTTCATCACCATCCTCATCATCCATAAGCATCGGAGGAAAACCCGCGTACGGATGAAGTCGAGCACTGTGTGCATCATTAGCTCGCGCCATAGCACCCCGATCAAATCTATTCAAAATGGTATCAAATCTATTCGCCGGGGGGGTATCAAATCTATTCGCACGATTTGTTCTCCTATCAAAGTCTTCTCTTAATCGCCTCGAATTCGCTATAACATCTCGGGCCGAGTTCAAAAAAGCACTATCGTCGTCGTCGATGTCGCCGTCGATGTCGTCGTCATCATCGTCGTCGTTGTTATTGGTAATTGTATTGTTAATATTCCCTGCGTTGTTGTGGTTGTGGTTGCCTCCGTCGCTATTCTCGCCGCCAATTTCACTACCACTCAACACTTTCAACGGTGGCGTCGAAGGTATCCACAGACATTCCCACGTCAGTTCGACCGGCACGCGATACTCTGAGCTCGGACGGGTTGGTCCATGAAACGATTCGTGGAGTTGCGTCAATGCGTGTGGCGGAAGCTGCATCACAATCCTTCTTCGTTCCTCATCATCCTCATCTTCTCTTTCCCCAGCCGCGTATAACTTTCTCAACTTTGAATCGTCCGACGCTAACTTCTGTAGGAACGACATTGTCAGCTTTGGCGTCACCGAATCTTTGCTCGAACATCTCCACTCATCTCGCAACGCGCACAATTCCACGAGAAATTTCGTCGCTTTCTCCGGATGCGTCAAATTCGTTTCGTTTAAACTCGTTCCTATGATGCCAAACACGTAGTCCATGCAGCTTTCTGCGCTCTGCACCAAATCTAAACCTAAGGTAGACCCAAGATTGCCGCCTGTTTTCTTCTTCGCATTCCGTCCTTTCTGACCTAAATCGTAGAACTTACCTCCGATTTCCGAGCCGTGTGATGCTGCTTTCAAAATCGGAAATAAGCCGAGCATCACGCGATTGCTAAGATTGACGTGCACGTACGGTAAATCCAGTATCGAGCACCCATACGCTGGATATTGCATGAGCTTAAACGGGTCCAAATGGTTTTTGATGTAGTCCAAATGTCCAGTCGCTTCGCGTTCGCACGCGCGCAGCTCTTTCAAAATTTCAGACGCCGTATCGTTTGACGCAAGCTTCGGCATCGAGGAGGACAAAAGTTCGTTATCTTCTTCCCCTTCCACTTCGTCGAACGTATCGTTTGCGTTTTTCTTCCCGATCGCGTGCATCCACGCCTCGAACGCTGCGATAACTCTAACTAACTCGTTCCCGATTTTCAAAGCCGGTTCTGACACCTTCGCTAAATGTTGCTCGCACCTCTCCAACAACATCTTCTTCGTCCACGTTTCCGCTCGATCGTACGGCACGTCGTTCGCGTTCAAAAACTCCCTCAACTGATGTTCCGTCGCATACTCTCTCCACGTCGGCTCTACTTTTTGCGGCACCTTCACGGCCATTTTTTTCTTCTTGCTCGTCCTCGTCGTCGCGTCCTCGTCAACCGCCCCGCCGCCGCCTTCCGAAGAAGAAGGAATCTGACGATTCTTCTTCGCGCTCTTCGCGTACTCCGCCAACAACTCTTGTTGTTTTTTGACAGGTTTACCCCCAGACGCCGTATCTCGAGCTAACTGCGCGATGTAACTCGCGATCCCGGCTCGAGCGTCTTCGTTCACATTCTCAATCAAACTGTTGAATATTTGGTCCACCCTCGCTCGAACGTTTCGGTCCATGGTAGTATTATCCGCGGTAGTAGTATTCGAAGGCGTCGTCCCTCCTGTCGTCGTCGCAGTTCCCGCAGAAGTCGTAAACGTCGTCGTCGTCGTCTGACTTTGCGCTCGTCGTCCCCGCGGCTGCCCCTGTGGTGCCTCCTCCGGTTCTTCTTCTCCCTCTTCGCCACCGCGAGGAGTCGTAGTAGGGGTAGATCCCAAATCCTCCTCTTCCTCTCTTTCTTGTTGTGATTGGTGTTGGCGTCGTCCTCGAGAGGACGAAGCCGCCGCGCTGCGCTTCTGTTGGCTTCCTCGTCGAGAAGACGACATATCGAGAGAAAGAAAGAGAGAGAGAGCGTGTGCTTCAAGTCTTCTTCTTCTCCGTCCTTTCTCTCTAAATCTTCCGTTATCTTTTAACTAAATTTCCCCCACAGCACGACGAACCCGTTGGGAAAAATAGCAGACAACGCGCTCTCCTTGACTCTCTGACTCGCACAAAACCACCAAAGAAAAAGAACTCCTCGACCCTCTTTTTTTGCCGTGCCGTCGTCTCTCGTTTGTACCGCGTGTGTATGCGGGAGAGTATCACTGCGCGATAAAACCGTGTGTGTGTATATCGCGCGCGCGCGAAAGAATGAAGAAGAGATAGTTGCGTTCGAGGAGAGCAGACTTTTTCTTTTTTGACTGCCAGACGGCCCTCTTTCGATGAATTTTGCTTCTTTTTTTTCCTCAGACTGTCAGACGAAAGAAGACGTGAAAGGAAGCGTAAGCACTGTTACGACGACGACGACTCCTTTTATTCTCTCTCGTAAAGTACTCTCTCTCTCTCTCTCTCTCTCTCTCTCTCCGACGAGTGCTGTTATATAACAAAGAAGAATGTCGACTTTGAAAGCCTCTCGCGCGGACAACTTCTACTACCCGCCCACGTTCACGCCGACCGAAGGTGGAGGTGATGGAAGATTTAAAAACACGCACGGAGCGCTCGGGAAACGAAAACAAAGTGGTTTTTTAACGGTACGGTTTGAAGCGCCGTTTCCTATGCGATGTTTACACTGCTCGAACGCACCTTTAATCGCGAAAGGCGTGAGATTTAACGCGAGGAAAAGTAAAGTTGGGAACTATCTGTCCACGCCGATATACTCGTTCGTGATGTTAAGTCACCGGTGTTGTAATAAAGAGATTGAGATTCACACGGACCCGAAAGGGGGGGAATTCGTGTGCGTGCGAGGGGCGAGGCGAGCGCACGAGAGAGACGTGTACGTTCCGGACGACGTCGAGGTGAAAGGAGGGAGAACTATGGAATACGCTGGCATCGATGGAGTTATGGTGGAGAGAGGCAGTGATATCGATCAGATGAGTTCGCTAGAGAAGGAAGAGAGAATGAAGCGGGAAGGGAAAGAACGGTTGTCGAGATACGCCGAGGATCGATTACGGGCGGAGGAGAGATGGAGTTCAGACTACGAAGCAAATAAACGGTTGAGAAGGAGTAATCGGGAGAGGAGGAAAGAAGAGAGAGGGAGGGACGATGAAGGGAGGAAGATGGGGTTTGCGAGCGGGGAAGATGGTGGGGTGAAGTTATTGCCGAGGAGTCGCGAGGATGACTTGAGGGCGAAAATGGCGATGGCGAGGAAGCGAGGACGACGCGATACCACCGGCGTGACAGATGCGGCCGCGATGAGTCGGAAAAGAATCAAGAATGAGTCCATATTCAGCGCGAAAGCGAAAGCGAAACCGAAGAATAAACGTTAGTAATTATTAATATTAGGAAGTGTAAAATACTACACTAAAGCGGCGATAAATCGATGTCACGAATTAAAGAATACCATCTCGGTAAATCGCTCTTCCCAAACGGCGCCACGTTTCGAGGCAAACCGTTTGTACCGATGATGTCTTCCATCAAATCCGTTCGCGTTTCAAAATCCGTGCGTAAAACCGCCCCTCGCGTTCGGCAAAAGAACTCCAAGTCTTGCTGAATTTTCTCGCTCATGCCGGCGTGCGCGTGTTTGTTGTTTTTCGCCGGAACGATGAACATGTCAACTACATCGCCGGCTGTGAGTCGACCAGAACCGCTAAACAAGATGCGCTTGCCTTTTTGGCGCACGGTAAAAGGCGTGTTTTCCACTTGTTGGGTCTTCTCGTTGTCGACTTCGATCCAGGTCAACTCCGACGGGTTCGACGGGTCCACCAAAGCCGCTTTCTTAGCACACTGCGGTTCAATAGCAACCGTCCAGCTGACCGCTTTCGCGACGTCAATTTCTAATCGAATGGTTTTTTTATCTGGCCCAGTACCAGTTCTACGCAATTCGGGCATTTCCGACGCCGTCATGTTATTCGCGCGCATATCCGACAAGATAGGTTTTGGGTTATTGACGGATTCGTAATAGCTCAAATCGTACCCACGAACGATACACGCACGGTCTGTTTTCATGGTCACAAAATCAACCGACTCCGTGCAGTCACCGCCAAAACGCGTGTTTAAGCGGAAGTTTGTGAACGCGGAATATATGCGATGGAACATGTGTTTGTGTCCTTCAGCTTGCTTGCGTTGAATCGCGCGCGAGTGGATGCTTTTCAAGCGCTGATCATTCTCTATTCGCAGCTGTTCTCTTCGAGCGGCCTTCGCTTTCGCGTCTTCGTTATCGTAACCACTCTCTTCGCCATCTGTTGTCGTGCTTTTGTCGTCCTGCTTTACATCCTTAACCGTTGCTACAAATGTTGACGTAGGCAGTACTCGCGGCGGGTCCACCAACAAATGTAAGTTGTCGCGCAAAGCCATCGCTACTGGTGCTAAACTCGATCCAGCGCCCACTCTCGCGAGCGCGATGAAATCAGAAGTCACGTAACTGTGCGCATCAATGTGTGTCACGTGCGTCAAGATGATTGGTTGTGGTGCGACGGCAGTAAATCGGATGTTTTTAAACACGCCACACGTGAACGTCGCGAAAAGGAACATCCCGAATGCGACGACCATGAGTTTATACGTTTGCCTTTCCTTCAATGTTGCGCCTAAGGATATCACCGGGACAGAAAAAAACATCGCACATGCGACAAATCCTAAAGCACCGCCAAGAAGTCTATCTAAAGTGTAATACACGAGCGGATGTCCATCGCCGAGTGTTGGATCGGCGCGCGATTGCACCGCGGAAAATGTCGCCACCGCTCGAAACAAGAGCGGCGTGACGACCCATATGCACGGAATAGCGCACAACATGGCCAAATATTGGTTCGGTGATGTCGTCGCGAAAATATCTAATTCACCTTTAGAATTGTGACCGATCAATTGCGTCGTTGTTTTTCCCGCCTTTGCAGCGGCGGCGGTAGCGGCGCTGTTTGAGGAAACCGTATCGTCGTCGTCTTTCTTCTCTTTCACCTTGTTGTTTTCTTCTTCATTGTTTTCTTCATTTGGGACGATGGAAACGCTCGGCATGAAATGTAAGAAACCACTTTGCCGAGCAATCACTGGTGCAAACACGAACACCAATTCATACATTGCTAAATTCGCGAGCCAAATGGTGGCGTGGGAATCCGTGCGTTTCCTTACCGCCCACGCTAAAACAGACGTGAAGAACGTCTTACCGCTGAACAAACACCACTTGATGGCGTTTTCAGTCGCATATCGATCCCTGAAGGCGACGTCAATTGGAATGAGGTGCCAATACAAGAAACCAGAGGCTATGTTATACCCAAATATACTCCCGATGCATCCGAATGCACCCGCGAAGAGCATAAAGAACGCGGAGTAACTACCTAGCGGCATCGCTTCGCCGACGAGAAAGGCGAGGGTGAACATGGTCATCGCGCCAAATGCTGTGCCCATGAATATAGCAAACAAAGGGATAACAAAACCAACCAAAGGAATGGCAATCATCGCTTTGAAGATGGTATCGATGGCGAGCTGCCATATCTTTTCGCTCTTGCTTTGAATCTTTTCAAAGTGCGCACCAAATGCGTACTTTACGACAAAGAACATCGAAAACGCGCTGAAGAACACTAACGAGCGCAACGAAGCTAACGTGAACGGTTCGGTAACGATTAACTTTGTTTTCGCCAGAATAAACCCCGGTCGAACGTACCACGCGTGTGATTCCACGCCTTGACGCAATGAAATATCTGGATTCAACTCGGAATCGACGTCGGCGAATTGGTCGCGTTTTTGTAAGAACGCGCCAACGAAAGCGACGATGTTTTCGCCACTAGCTTGCGCGCTCCCACGTCGCATGCCTTTTACTCTATCCCTCGACGTGTGATACACGAACGATCGTTCTACAAACGCTAAATCAATCACTGCCGCACCTTTTTCGTTGTATACTCTCCCGTCCGTTTCCGAGGGGATCACCCCGGATCTAAAAATTTGTCCGTACACGCTCGCCGAGTTTGGATACGGGACACTTTCCGCCCACGTTTCCAGCATGCGTCTCTCAAACGTTTCTCCGTGTATACCTTTTTCCGTCTTGAACAGCATTTGCGGTCCTCCACTTCCCATGGATTCTAAATTTACAATCACCGACGGTTTCGCGTTCTTCTGTCGAAACCAAGGGTGTGACTTCATCGTCGCCGTCGCGCCGATTAATCCAACTTCTTCCGCGGTTAAGAAATGAAACACTATCCCCGTCTTTGCCGGTAGAAAATTTCTCGTCTCTTTGTTCGTCGCCAAACTCGCCACGTTTTCTAACACTTCTAAAGCAATCCCGCAGCTTGCCGCGTTGTCTGACCCGCCCGACGACGTCGACACCGTATCCACGTGCACGGAAATCGCAATCACGTGCATTTTGTTATTTATATCGTTGTTAAACGGATCGTTGACGTCGCCTTCGTATTCGTCTCTGTCGTGATACTCCTCCTCGTCCTTCCCACCTTTACCACTACTAAACGAAACGGTGTCTCTCCGCCGTCGCACTCGCACGGAAATAGACCTCAAGTTATCGTACCTGTACACGTCCGATATCCCCCACTTCTTCTTCTTCGCGTTGTCGTTCGTCTCCTCGTTCTCTTCGTCGTTCGCTCCCTCGCCGCCGTACCCACCTAAGTTCGTCGTCCTTGCACGACCACTCCTCCTTTTCGGGTTCCTCGTGATTTCGTCCGCGTCTCGTTTCCTCAACCCGCTGAACGCGTCGTCCCGAATTTCAATTTCAATCTCTTCGCCGCTCGCCTTCGTCGCTGAATATTTCTTCTGAATCGTCTCCACCCTCCTTCGAATAAACTCAAACGCGAGTTGTTCGCTCTCCGTTCCAACCGCGCGAGAGCCAAGCTGCTCTATCGTCGTCGCCGTCGCCATCGCTCGCGATTCGCTAAATATAAACGGATTTGAGGACGATGATGCGCTCAAAGCGCGCGGTAACTTGCGGTCGAACGTGACCGAGAGCACGCAGAGGATGAGAGAGAGGACGGTGGTGACGAGGAACGCGCGGTTTTTCTTGGGGGATGATGGTGATAATGTATACGAAAAGAGATGCGCAGTATTTTGCGGTGGTTGTTGTTGTTGTTTCGGCATCATCATCGTCGCAACGTGTCGTCCGCGTCTTCTTTGTCTTCTTTATCTTTACCTCGCCGTCTAACACCGCAGACAGAGAGAGGTCTTTTTTGCGCGCAAAAATGAAGAGAAAGGCCACAAAATTTAATTGAAGTCAAAGTATTTTTTTCCCCTACTGCGGGTGCTCTCTAAAATATTCGAATATAGGTTTGTTCTCTTCATCGCGCCTCACGCGCACGCGCTCGTCGTTTACGTCGCAAAATCCAGCGCGCGCGCTCTTTCCCGTCCGCTTTCGCTATAATTCCGTCGCGTGAACGCAAAAGTTAGTACTGGTCTCTCGAGTTTTGGCGGGGTTCCAGGTGCGCGCTTTGAGGACCTAAAATTAGGTAATTTTTAAGCGTTGACTCTGTCATTTAAAACGTCTTTGGTTTGGCATCAGAGAGCAGCGCGTCGGGAGAGGTACGCGTACATGTATTCCGCGAAATCATCTTTCGAGCGTTATCGTCCTCGTCGACTCGTCCGAGAGGAAGAGGATAAGGATGAAGAGGAGAACAACGACCACGACGGCCCTTTTGCGTTCGTGACGAAACCTACTCGGTTGAGAGAGGACGAGGACGATGAAGAGGAAGAGGAGGAGATTTTCTTGGACCACGACGAAAGCCACGATGAAGAAGACGACGATGAAGACGAAGTGGGAACGTGCTCGACAACCTCTACGGTTCTCTTGGAAAAGAACCGAGAGCTCGATGCGATCGCGATGAAATTGCAACGAACGATTTTTGAGTGCGAAAAGACGACGAAACGGTTGGACGAACGCGAGGGGATTTTGTTGCAAGCGCAGGAGAGTTTGCATCGCGATTGCACGAAATTTGAGAACTTTGCGAGAGAGAACGAACGAAAGATGCAGAAAGCGATGGAAAGCGCGAAGGAGAGTAAGATGGAGCGCTGGGTTTTAGAAAACGAGGTTCTCGTGGCGTTGAGGAGGGAGGCGAGTTCATTCGGGCGGCGGAGGAGACGGTGCGAGAGGAAGAATCGGGCGTTGTCGAGCGTGTTGGAGTTTCTGAGAGCGTGTTGTGGACACGGAAGACGCGAAGACTCGTCGTCAGATGGAAGAATAAGTTTTGGGTCGACGTCGGCAGATTTAGAGACTACTATCGCACCGAGCGAAAACGAGGACGAGGACGAGGCGCGAGGCGGCGGCGACGGTGATGACGGCGGTAGGAAATTTGAAGACATTGCCGATATTCTTTTCCGACACGCGACTCTGAAAGATGTGAACGATTCTTTACGCGCGAGGAAGGAATACGCCTCGAGCGCTTCAGAGGAGGCGTTCGAGAAGTTCTCGGAACATAAAAAAGTTATCAAAGAAACTATAGAGAGTGAAAAATCAGCCGTGTTTACCTTGCGCGAAAAGCAAAAAGAGACGACAATAGAGAGCAAACGAGAGATCGAAACGGCCAAAGCGCAAATCGCAAAAAGAATGATGACCGAAAAGTCTTTGGCACTAATATACGCGGCGATAGATAATTTATCCAGTCGGTGTAATCTTTCTTGCCCTGAAGCGCAAAAACAAAAAGACCGGAACGTTCTCGTTGACCCCGAGGACGAAGAAAATACGACAGTCGCCACGACCAAATTCACTCAAGCACACATCGATTTAGAATTTGTGCACTCGCGCGCAAAGGTTCTGAATCAGATTATTTATTCCTCAAGTGCGAATGTATGTAGTACTGTTGTTGCATAAATATGTATACACTTCAAACTATTCTGTTTCTTCTTCTTCTTCTTCTGTTTCTTCTTCTTCTAAAGAGTTCGACGGCGTCAAGCAGCTATCGAAACGCACAATTTCAATTTCATCTCCTCGAACGACCCAACCGTTCTCGTCGGATTTTGGCATTTTCGCGGTAAAAGTAAACGGTGAGTTTCGTTTACCCGCCATCAACGCCCGCAACGCACCAATCGCAATGGTTTCCGAGCGGCTTCTCAGCGTTACGTCCGTGTTTCCGTCCGAAATATCTTCCGGTTTTTGAAAAAATACCAAATCGGAAACGAGCGAAGGTGGGATTTTACCTCGAATGCAATCGCCTTTAGCGTCTTCGAGACCCAAAACGAGCGGTTTGAACACGCACTTCGTTCTCGACTTGTTGACGTTGGCACTCGAAAGTTTACCCGCTGGACAGTGTTTGCAATACTCGTACACGTCCTCTTTGTCTTTGTGGAGTTTGTTCTCGCAAGTGGCGCATGCCACTTGGACGAGTTCACTCGCGATTTCCGAAACGCTCTTCGTGCCGTTTTTCAATCCAGGCACGCGCATGACGCCATCTGCGGATAAGATGGATTTCTTCGCGCTATTCGTTATGGATTTCTTACGCTGCTTTCTTTGGCACTCAGCTGAAGACGACGATGGAGATGACCGCGAATTCGTAACGTCGCGTTCAATTTCCACGTATTTTACGACTGCTTTGAACTCGACGAACGGCGGTAACAGTCGACGCCTGTTTGTCGTACCATCTTCGTACAAGACGGGACGATTGATGACGTTCGCGTTATTATTATTCACGCTTTCAAACATCTCCGCGATGGAGTGCGTCGTGTTTTGCGTCTCAGTCATCATCATCGCGGCGACTCTCTTCCTCGTTTTCGACAACAACATCTCTTTATGTTTCTTTTCCATCGCCGCTTTCACACATTCTCTGCGTTTCTCTTCGACGACCTCTCGTCCGTACACGCGTTCGTCTTCTTCGTCGTAATTATCCGTAAAATCTTGAAAAGTTCTCTCGTTGATGTCTTGGAATATTTCGGAGACGTTCTCAACTTCAAAGCTTAACCTTCTGTGTGTTTCGCCAACCACCGTCATGACTTTCCTCGCGCGCGGATCTTTGTTCGGATCCAACACTCGAACGGTGGAAATCGTGTCCACGAAAACGAGCTTTTTCACGATTTCTTCCGAGGAACCGAAGTTGTCAACTTCGTCTTCTTTATTGTTTTGCACACAACTGCGGTTCGTTTTTCGTTCGTTCCCGTTCAAAACTTCCGCGATTGCAAAGTCTCTCAGCTCTACGCACCTCCCGATTTTATACACGCTTTCGGCCAAATCCTTCGCCTCGCGTTTCGGCGCCGCCGATAACGTCGCCTCGATAAAGTTCGTAAAATCATCACCCGGTCGCTTACCAAGTGTTGGCGATTGATCTCCAATGAGCATGTTATCAAAACATGCCAATCTATTTAGCACCTGCGGCGACTCTGTCGGTTTCGATAAAGTCAGTCGTCGTTGCAACAACTGCTCGTTCCTTTGTCGATCCACCGGTCGTCTCGAAAGCGTCAAGACCGGCCTGACGTACTTCCCGTTGAACGCGTCACCGAACGAGGACTTGACGAAGGAAACGTCCAAAATAACTCCAACGTACTCTTCCAATAAAGTTCTCTTGAATTTTTTTACAAAGCTCGTTCGTTGTTGTTGATGGTGCATCTCAAACTCCTCCTTTTCTTCCTCCTCCTCCTCCTCCTCCTCCTCCCCCGCTCTCCTCTTCGACGACGCGCGAGGAGGCGGAGGACGAAAGCTGGCACCCAAGAAATCCATCCTCTCTTTCAAATGGTACAAAAAAGACATCTTCTCCCCGTACACCCACGCGCACACGGTCAAAACCGCATCCCTGGTCGCGTTATCGTCCGTCGTGCCGAACTTTCGATGTACAGGAACCACTCTCTCGCGCATCTCCTCGATCGTTTTGTTCCCGTAAAACGCTTCGCGCCTCACGATCGTTCGAAACACGCCAGACGCGTTCTCACCACTGACACTAATTTCCATCTCGTTCTTGAACGGATTGAACCTCGCGTGGGCGTTTTGCACTAAAACCACGTCCCCGACGTGAAGCGTTTCGATGTTTCCCGCTCGTTCTCGCCATAAAATCATATTTACGTTTTTGTCGTCGAACGTGTGATCGCTGACTTTGAGTTTACGAAGCGGGATTTCTCGGTTGCTTTTTTTGGAGTAGACGGATTCCAACGCGGAGATGTGATGGATGAAAACGATTAAAGTGGAGATCGGGTACCGATTCGCGCGAGTATTCACGGTCTCGTCGTCTGAAGCGATTGGTTTGACGAGAGATTTCACGATTGAGAGGGTTGTTGGTGGCATGTTTCGCTCGTTTGAGTGTACTTTATGTGCGTTGGAAGAGTGCGCGTGAATCTGAAGAATTTTCCCCTC
>TARA_B110000459_G_C16625891_1_pt1 | contig 19694 bp, 21 predicted proteins | sample TARA_B110000459 | Tara Oceans TARA_B110000459 (sample SAMEA4398296) | marine metagenome | biome: Polar Biome; feature: [SRF] surface water layer (ENVO:00010504); material: water (ENVO:00002006), including particulate matter (ENVO:01000060) such as... | depth 5 m | reverse complement strand
AAATATGAGTGAATTGCCATTTAATAATACTGGAGTATTACTATAGTAATATTAATTAGTAATTGGATATAGCGATAAACATGCCCAAAGTTTCTCTAGACATGCCTGCTGAAATAATTGGTGATTTGAGGCTCCATGTGGGTGATGAACGTAAGTTTATCAGCCTTGCAGATGCGATAAGAACTGCTTGTAGGAAACTCCTCGATCAATTAGATGATATTGATTCAAGGCATGGTAGAAATAATGGAGATGGTTTGTAAATGACTACACGCGAAGAAGCTATGGAAGCTGTATCGACGTTGCTGTCATACCTAGAAGACGATTATCAGAGAGAGGGGTTATTATCAACACCTAAGCGCGTAATTGACTCTTGGGGTGAAATATTCTCAGGATATGGTCAAGACTCTGGTGAACTTTTAGATTCTACATTCAATGGAGAAGGGTATGATGGAATAGTCCTACTACGTGACATCGAGTTTCATTCTACCTGCGAACATCACCTCCAACCCTTTAGCGGTAGGGCTCATGTAGCATACATCCCAGTAGACCGTATTGTGGGGATAAGCAAGTTGTCACGTATCGTCGACTTACATGCTAAGAGGCTGCAAAATCAAGAGAGAATTACCAAGGGTGTTGCAGACGATTTAGAGAATCACCTTTCACCCCTAGGTGCTGCTGTTATTATCGAAGCATCACACGGCTGTATGCGTTGTAGGGGAGTAAAGAAACAAAATGCTGTAATGACTACTTCAGCAATGCGTGGAGTGTTTTTCGAAAAGCAAGAAGCAAGACAAGAGCTAATGCAATTAATACAATCAAAACCGTTGTGAACTCACAACCCAATCCTATAAAACAACAGTGATAATATGTCTGTCTATCCTATAGTAGAAATATTTCATTCAGTTCAAGGTGAAGCTTTCCACATGGGTGAGCCTCATGTATTCATTCGATTTGGAAACTGTAACTTAAGATGTGAATGGTGTGATACTAATTTTCTTGAGTTCGAAGAAATGCGATTAGAACATATTATAGAAGAAGTACTCTCATTCAACTGTAGCAGAGTTATTTTCACTGGTGGCGAACCTTGCCTTCAAGATTTAGAGACTATTGGCCTAGAATTGAAGAAGCATGGGTTGAATTTATCAGTAGAAACCAATGGAACCATTGAAGTTCCAAGTATAATAGACTGGATATGCGTATCTCCAAAAGATCAACTATACCCAAATAGTAAAATTTCTCAAATCACAGGTGATGAACTGAAAGTTGTTTATTGTGGTCAAGAACTATCGATGTATGACAGTTTGAAAGATGGTTTTACACACCTTTACTTACAACCCTGTTACATGGAGAATTTGTCGATTGAAGAGAATGGCAAGAATTTTGCTATTGTTGAAGAGATTGTCAAGAATAACCCTGGTTGGCGTTTATCTCTTCAAACTCACAAATGGATGGGCGTGAACTAATGAAAATTGCAGTAATGGCATTAAGTGGAGGTATGGATTCTACCTCACTATTACTTAGACTACTAAAAGAAGGATATCAAGTTAAATGTATATCATATGAATATGGACAAAAACACCGTATTGAAATCGATAGGTCGGTATTAAACATCAACTACCTCAAATCAAATGGGCATGAGGTTACTCACCACATCGTCGACTTAGTGAGTGCAATGTCGATATTCAATAGTTCATTAATCGGTGAAGAGATGGATATACCAGAGGGCCATTATGAACAAGAACAAATGAAATCTACCGTAGTTCCAAATCGCAATGCTATTTTTTCATCCATATTGTATGGTTATGCACTATCAATCGCGGTTGAATTTAATCAGAAAGTAATAATTGCATTGGGTGTTCATTCTGGAGACCATGCGATATATCCTGATTGTAGGCCACAATTCTATACAGCATTGGAGCACGCTTTCCACATAGGTAATTGGGATAGTGAAAAGGTATCTTTTGAACTACCGTATATCGATGGTGATAAAGAGTCAATATTAGTGGATGCCCTCCAGTCTTGCGAAGATTTAGAACTTGACTTTGATACTGTATTTACCAATACTAATACCTCATATAACCCGGATTCTAAGGGAAGAAGTTCTGGTAAAAGTGGAGCTGATGTTGAAAGAATCCTTGCATTCAAGGCTATTGGTAGGCGAGACCCTGTTGAATATGTAGATTCATGGGGAACGGTATTACAAAATGCTATAGAAATTGAAGCACAACATAAGGATGAATATTATCGTCAGAAACTTACTGAATTACAGTATGTAGTTACAAGGCAAGGAGGCACTGAGCGACCTTATACTGGTATTTATGATAAAGAGAAGCGTGAGGGCATTTACAGGTGTATCTGTTGTGAACATATTTTATTTACTTCAGATAATAAGTATGATTCTGGATGTGGATGGCCAGCATTCCATGGTGAGAGTGAACAAGCGGAAATTATGCGGATTTCTGACAGAAGTATGGGTATGATGCGAGTTGAAGTTCGATGTTCCAAATGCGACTCCCACTTAGGTCATGTTTTTGAAGATGGGCCCAGGCAATTTGGTGGAGAGCGATATTGTATAAATTCAGCATCATTAGTTTTTGAGGAGGACGAAAATTGACAACATACATTAGAAGATACGTAGAAACTGATACTGGACATAGAGTTCCAAATCACAAGAGTAAATGTAAACATATTCATGGTCACCGATATAGGTTTGAAGCAGAGATAGAAGGTGATGTTGTAAAGCAAAAAGGCGTTTCAGAAGAAGGGATGCTGATGGACTTTTCCGACATAAGCGAGATACTAACCGAGCATATACATGATGTTGTAGACCATGCATTTGTAGTGTATGAAGGTGATAAAATCGCCTTAAATGCCGTAAAACTAATGGGTGATGATCATAGAACTGTAGTGGTAGACTTTATTCCTACTGCTGAAAACCTAGCACGTTGGGCTTTTGAACAAATTGAGCCCTTAATTTCAACTGCATATGGAAACAGACTGAGGCTCGTTGCTATGCATGTTAGAGAAACTCCAAAGAGCATAGCAACTTGGAAACCCTAGTTATTCTTCGGAATCAGGCTCTATCTTCCTACGCCTACGGCTTTGCCATTCTTCATTGCCATCCACATATTGTAGAGCAGTTGTAGCATCTAATATACCTCCTATCATTCTTGTAGCCTCATCTTCTGTTGGCATCGAGAGCATAACTGAACGAATCATAGAATTTTTGAAACTTACTTTTCGTTCGGGGTTCCCAGGTAGAGCTTCTGACAACTCTTCAATACCTTTAACCAAGATATCTCGAAGATTCTCGTTCAAAGAGCGCTCAAGTGGGACTATGTCTGGTATACTTCGGTCTTTACCTTGATTATTGATTACTCGATATTTATGCAACTCATAAACAAAGGCATTTACTGCATGTGAGAGATTAGTTATTGGGTATCCTTCCCATGTAGGTAATGTAGCCAAAAAGTCACATTTATCTAAATCCTCAGTCGACATACCTTTACCTTCCTCACCAAATATCAAAGCTACTCTTCCAGTAAAATCAGAAATGCGTTGTGAGAATTCCCATGGGTAAGTAAAGTGTCGGAATGTAGTTTTAGTACCTACTTCCCTTTTACCCGAAGTTCCTACTACAAGTGAGCAATCGGAAATAGATTGTTCAAGGTTATCGTAAACCTGTGCTTCTTGCAAGATTCTCCCCGCATGTTTAGCCCTATTTCTTGCTTCAACATCTAAATGTTCGCACTTTGGAGAAACCAAACGTAAATTATCAAACCCATAATTAAGCATGCTTCGGCAAATTGCGCCTAGGTTTCCTGGATGTGAAGTTCCGATTAAAATAATTACTAATTGATAATTACTTCTCGGTAAAGGCAGACTCTGTCTATCACCCATTCAATCACCATTCGAATTGATGAACTCAGCAACCCACCGTGGGTCACAAGGTTGATAGATGAAAAATAAATATCCACCATTTTCTCTGTCGTCCATGACTACAGAACGCTTTCTAATCGAATGCTTAGTTTTTAGAAACACTATGAGTAACTCCAACTCATCTTTAATTTCGGAATGAACACTGACAGGATGTCGGTCCCAATCGATGCGCACTGTCACGCTAAACCCTCACTAATCGACTCTTCTTTGAAGATATCTAGTGACGTATCCAGCAATCCAATTTCGAAGTTTCTTTGAGTCGACATCGGTCAACTGAGATACTATGATTTTATTGTGATCGAAATCGTCTGAGAACTTCTCTCTATGCTGCTCTACAAGCTTGATTGCTCTGATTTTTATAAAACTCGGTCTAATATTTCCCATTCTAATCACTCCTCAAACAATTTTACTTCTATTGGAAATTCAGGGTCATCGTGTCTGATGATTTGCAAACGAACCTTACGTGGAGGATTTTCAATTCCTCTCTTCCAAATGTGTTCGTTTACTGAAGGATCAATGTAAATAGTTTCATCTTCTGTTACTTTTAGATGTTGTACTACATAATCTTTGATTATTTGCATTGCTCTTGGAGCGCGCTTGTACCTGGTTATGTTCCAAGCGTTTCTCAAAGGTACTATCAATTCTGATTCGTTAGGTCTTGCCATAATAATACACCTCATCGTTGCAGCTTACTGCGTCTCCAGTGATGTCGCTTTGGATGCGACACTGTATTTCGGTCGGTCTTTAGCATGACCCAAACTGGGACACGCCTGTTCTGTTTCTGCACCTTCATCAGGCGGATTTTTTTCGCTGCTGGTTTATTTCTTGACATGTTCGAGCACCTTCTCAGATTCTACGGATTGACGCACTATGGCGGCTCTTCGACTGTGATAGGAGCAATTTCTTTAATTGCTCATCAGACATTGGGGGGGTGAAAGTTTTGTTTTCATAGAGTTGAACGATCGTATTCTTGATTTGATTACTTCTTTCGGGAGTTGCCATAGAAATTGTAGCCAATCGCGATCTAGCATCAGGTGTCAATAATTTCCTCATTGCTGAATCGATTGCTGAATTCTCAATTTGTTTCTTTTGCTCTGCAAATTCAGCTTCAACTTGCTTTGATGCTTGTGCTTCAAGTTGTTTCTGCAACTCTAATTTACGTTGATGTCGAAGCATTGCCAATTCATCATCGTTTGATGCAGACATACTTACCACCTAATTCACGCCCGATTAGTACTTTGAAAGACCAGGATACATTTCGTCTGCCGCAGCTCGGTTATCATGAGCGATTGAATCTAGTAATTTATGGCCTGAAGAAGTAACTCTTCTTCCAGCGTACAACTGTACCTTGCCTTCTTCAGAGTCAACTTCCTTGGTAGGTACCTTTTCTACAAGACCTGCTTCTTCCAGTTGTTGAAGAGAGGTTCTAATGATATGCCTCGAAGCAACGCCAGGAGTATTTGGCATAGCGCCGTTATCTTGTGAGCCGCCATATGTTTGAGCCAAATGTGTGACTCCTACCGGCCCGTCTCTAGCGACTTTACGGAGAATGGAAGCGGTTCTAATAAACCACCAATTAGACTGCGTAGGTGGCCTTTCTCTTGATGCACCAGTCTTAACATATCCCGACCAATCCGGGGCTTCAATGCCCTTGGTCTGAGACAAATGTTCAGCAAGAGCAGGTATCAATAATTCCGCAGGGACATCGTAAAACGTAGTCATAAAGCACACCGAGCAATTTGCCGACTAAACTCCCCTATATGAAAAGAACGGGTAAATCACACTAATATCGTGTCACCAAAGCCAACAAAATGCAAGTCTTGATGAAGGTGCGTCTTGTCCACTCACCATGAAGAAGGCTTTGGCTCAGAATCCTAATCTCCTTAGGACCCTACTGGGACTATCTTTTACGCTAATATTTATTTTAGGATATGCCGTTTATGGAGCAACTGTTTCACCGTCATACTATCTTTATGAAACAAATGCTATTACTACCACTCACGCTGTTGTAGATTCAGAATCAATTTATGACTCAGATGAAAATACTACCACTTGGTACTGGAATGTTCCTGCTGATGGTGTTAACTTAACTTGGGTTAACCTTACTGCTACAGAATTATCAGATGACTCAGTGGTTAAACTGATGAATGTTGGCGGATTATACAGTAATCGATTGTTAGGGATTGAAGATGCCGATAAGTTTAGTTGTCAGGAATCTTGTTACAAGAATACTACTCATGAAGTATTGAGTGACTATGGCGAAGATGTAACTATATATTCCATGACTACTACTGAGCCGGGTAGAAGAAATAATGGAACTGTTTATGCTAAATCTTTGGAAGAGGGGGCTGAAAAGGCAAGAGATATAGTAGATTATACCCATTCCCCATCATCGATCCGTGTTGAAATTACAGAAAAGGGCGATAGACAAACATCACCTACTATTTTTCTAACAACCGTGAATGAAGATTTTGAAGGTATTGAGGTTTTTTCAATAGATGCAGGCACTGAATTTTTATGGTCTCTAGCTGCAGTCATAGGTTGTTTCTCAATGTTACTAATTCCGTCATTTGGATTATATTTTGCATCCAGGGCTAAGGAAAGGAAAAATGAATTGAAACTGAAGTTAGCAGAGGAAAATGTTGATATTCAACTTCAAGAAGAATAAACGCCATTGCCCTCATATAGATTGTATGTTTTGGATTAAACGATGCGCAGGGTGAAGATTCTATCATTGATACTTCTCGCATCGTTCCTATTAGCGCCGATGCAACCGCTAAGCGAAACATATCTTAACGACCAAGACATTCAACAAACTACAGGACGTTCAACTGGTGTTGATTTGACTATTAGTGATGTTTCTTTCAGTTATCCCTCATCATCTGACCAAATGAAATATCAAATGTTTTCTTCCAATCATCCAATATTGAACTTTGATAGACCTGAAAATTTGTTTGTAGTAGATGCTGTGATTGATGTACCGATAACTATTGATTTCACTGTGAGTAATCTTGGAACTGCTAATTCAGGAAATCTGAACGTAGTTATTACAGTATTACATAATGAGTATGCGGGGTTTGAATTGCATAATGAAACTGTAATTGTAAGTTCTATTAACGGTGGCTCATCAACAACTGGTCAAAAAACAATAACTCCAACATATTCAGGTAATCATACGATTAAGATCTATCCGGTATCAACTATAATTGATGACAATCCTAATAATGATATTCTATTAAATTCCTTTACAGTAGCATACCGATATTTCAATTGTGACGACTTATCTGGTTGGACTGTTGGCAACCAATGGAATTCTAATAGCGATACTTCTCTTTCACAAGGCTATGCTTGCCATATAGGTAATGGTCAATCTTCGACATACTCTGGTAACCTAAACACTGCCCTAATAACTCCACCCCTAGATATGTCAGATGCTGTCAGTAACCCAACAAGAACAAATGGAATCTCATTCTATTATACAGGGAGTATTCTAAGCGGTGATGTAATGAAAGTGTACATCAATGATAATAATGGTAATTGGAATGAAATGGCAAGTGTTAGTGGCACTATCGACCAAGTTTTCACAGATGGTGCTAATTGGCAGACTTGGTCTGTTAATCATGCTGGGGCTTTCTCGCCAGTAATTCCTGCTCAACAGCAATACTTTACTTCACAGACTCAATTTAAATTTGAATTTACCAGTGATACTTTGAATGAAGATATTGGTTTATGGATGGACGATATTGTTATTGTTTATGACCAAAAGGTCAAACAAAATGAGTTCGGATTAACCACAACTGGAATTTCAACTAGTGGCGCAGTTCCTGGTTCATGGGGCAAGGCTACGGTTGAAATGACTAATATAGGAAATATAACAGAAACATTCACACCTTCAATGATTGGAGTACCAACTGACTGGAACATATACTATTCTTCTACTTCAGGAGTAAGTATCAATCCATCGTATGGAATAACCTTACAACCTGGAGAAATAAAGCAATTTGATATTAATTTCCAACCTGACCCACAAGCTACGCAGGGTTTGTATCAAGTGACTTTCAAAGGTCACTCAAATCAGTATAATATGATTCAATCACAACTAAATATGCAATTTCAAGTGATACCTGATAGAATTCCGGAAATTACTCCTCCTGTCAGCATACCGAGTTGCCAACCTGGCAATACTTGTACATTCGAAGTGGAGATTTCCAATATCGGAGGGGCGATAGATGTATTTGAGATTATTATAGATTCGAATGAACTACCAGTAGGTTGGAGTGTAGCATTAGCATGGTCGCAACCAACTAGTATTCTATCACAACCTGGGACTCCAACAACAATATTGATGACATATACTGTTCCGTCAGATGCACTGCCAGATAGCGTAGGTAAGTTTGATTTGCGAGTGACATCACAGAATGATTCATCTAGAGTAGATATTCAAGAAATTGAACTAACTGCTTCAATGATTAGTAGTGCTGAAGTAATGATGAGTATGCAAAGTTCTCAATCAAATTGGATAATTTCACCTGGTGAATCTAAAACGATTTACTATACAATTTGGAATAATGCCTCCAGTCAAGATATATTTTTACCATCTGTTAACGTTAGAGATCAGGGGCAGTGGATTATTGATCAGCCAAATCAAAATAATCTAGTCATCAACTCTGGAAAAGAAACCACGTTCAGTATAGAAATAACCGCTCCTGAGCAGTCGCAAGTAGGAGATATCTGTCCTAAGATTACAGCTGAGATAACCTCGATTAGAAGTGGTGCTGTATTCACTGGAGAAGAATTACGAGATATCGAAATATCTCGAAGAGATGATTTAACAATTTCACTAGTCGATGAACCGTTATTATTTATCCCAGGTCAGAATAATTCGATTGAGATTCTAGTTGAAAATAAGGGCAATGGCCCAAATGATGCCCAAATATTGGTTGAGGGTTTACCAAATGATTGGTCATGGGTACTATACTATGAAGGAGAAATGGTACAAAATCCAATTAGTTTAACAGCTATTTATGATTTAGATAGCATAAAGCAAATTCAGATATTAATAAATCCTAATTCAACTACGTTTGCTGGAAGTAAATATGAATATAGCATTCTTGTAACCTCATTTGATGAGACTGTTGATAGTAATAATTCTGATAATCAAATAAACCTTCATGCAACTGTATCTACTAATCATAACATAGTTATTGATTCAAAAGAAACTCAGATTTTTGCAGGAGTTGGTAATTTCACCATAGTAGATGCAACGATACAAAACTTAGGTAATACTGTAGAAAATAATGTTTTGATAAGAGCTCAAGTTAGTTTACTAGATAGCAGTATCGTAATCGAACCATACTTCACAATCGGCCAGAGTGGAATAATATTTGAGTTAGATAAATTCCAATCTTTAACTCTTGAAATCGGGCAAATATATGACTTAGAAGTGGGTTTTGAAATCCCCGAAGGTACTGAAATTGGTACTATGATAGTTGTTAAATTCGACATACAGTCAACTAATGGAAGTGGATTGGAGTTTCAAAGTTCACAAACATTGATCGAGACTAATTATCGACGTTCGATGGTCGTAGATTTTTATTCTGAGAATAGCGAGATTATAGGCGAAAGTGAAGGGGCATTAGTTATGCTAAACCTGACCTCAACATCAACTATTTCTGAAAACTTCACAATCAACCTTCTAATGCCAGAAAGTTGGCAAGCGGTCTGCTCTGGAGAAATTTTAGGCCCCAATGGGGTGTATTTAGAAAATGCACCCGGATATTTGCAGGAACAATTTACAGCTACACGATGTGAAATATATCCGCTGAATGGTATAGATTCGGGAGAAGTAATAATTACAGTAAATAATAATGATGATACGTTAATATGGAGTAATTCGAGAACTTATACATTTGACAGAAATGATGAACAATCTTTCACTATGAATTCTAATATGATTGCAGGTTCAATTGCAGGAATTCTTGCAGTAATAATAATATTGTTAGTATTAAGAGTAAGAAAGGTTGATGAAGAGCCTGAATTGGAAGTTGAAAATCACAATCATAATATTTCAGGCCCTCCGGTCTCTGGACCTCCAGTTAGCAACTTCGTGACAAATCAAACTCAATCAGCAATAGTTAATCCTATTATCCAAAATCCTGTAATTCAATCAACTTCAAGTGTAGGGCCACAAATACCAGCGACAGGTCTTCCTAGTGGATGGACTATGGAACAATGGAATTATTATGGACAAAGATACTTAGATAAGTTGAATGCCGGTGGAAAAATATGAATTACCCACCATTGTGGTATGCCCTGTGGTTTATCATTTCCTTCTGTGGAATTGCGACATGGTATTTGAGGAATTTTACTCAACGAATTCAACTTACCAAATTAACGGCTCTAGTTGGAGTTGTGTCAATGACAAGTATGGTTTTATGGACATTTATTGAATTTTGAGGTTTTATTATGAAAATTAGTGATATTGAAAATCATAATTTAAAAGATAAGTATCCTTGCCGTTTACCGGTTTGGTGGGGTAATATTGGAGATGTAGGTGCTCACCCCAAAGTGAGGGGGGTCACAGGTAAAAGAGTGGTTTTAAGGATAGAAAAAAGATTTACCCGTATCGAACGCTTAATGGCAAAAGTTCTACGAGCACCGAAAGAAGTTCGTCGACCGCTAGATAGTATGAATAGCCTGTTGTGGGAGCTTTGTAACGGTAAAAATACTTTTGAGGAGATTTGCAATTATCTTGATGCTACATTCCATGAAGATATTGCACCGGTTGTGGAAAGAACTAAGCGCGGTCTTGAACAATTGAAAAGACAGAATTTAGTTGCCTTACTGGATTCCCCATTTGAGAATAAATGGCAAATAAAACGTGGAATTACTCCAATTAACCAGACTTTAGCACCGCTTGACTCAGCACTAAATATCAATGTCGAAGAAGAGTAAACTATGCATCACTAGGTTCCCAAACCAAACGCATACCAATACCATCACTTTTCCTATTTGGGTCAGATTTATTTCTTGCTGAACTACGAGTTGAATCACTTTCAGTAAACCAACTTCCACCGCGGTGAACATATAATTCTTGTAAATCGCTTAGATAAGCATTCTGCGATAATGAATGATTTGAGTAATCTTTAGAGAAATTATCTTGACACCATTCAGAGACATTTCCATACAAATCCATAATACCCCACGATGTAGGTTTTTTTTGCCCAACTACTTTGGTAGAGGCTCCAGAATTACCTGCGTGCCACCCGTAGTCTTCTAATTCAGAATCTCTATTACCAAAAAACCATTTTGTTTTGGTTCCTGATCTGGCAACAAATTCCCATTCTGCTTCAGTAGGTAATCGCCAAATCCCAGTTAATCCTAAGTGGACTTCTTGACTGAGTGTTTCATTTAATTTATCAACAAAAGCGTTCGCATCATGCCACGAAATTCTTTCCACTGGTTGTAACCCTGCACTCCATCCCTCGGTAAATTTAGAAGGGTTACTACCCATAACTGAACTCCAGTGGACTTGAGTTACTGGTCTTTCACCGATAAAAAAAGGCCTGACTATTTTGACTTCTCGTACGGGTTTCTCTCTCTCCAAACCATCGCCGATTAAATCACCCATTTCGAAATCATCTGGTTCAATTAGGATGTAGGTTCCACCAAAAGAATCAGAAAAGCTCGGCCTACTCATACTTTTAATCACCTATCAAGATAATTTTTCTGTTGTTTCAATTACCGACTTGACTAACTTCTCAAGTCTTTCATTGATTTCATCATCGACTAATTTACCATCTTCACTAAATGCTTCCTTGACTTTTCCAACTGCTAGTTGCTCGGGTACTGGCCAAGCATGAAGCCATCTAAGCATAATTCTCATATGATTAAGAGTATTAGAATTATGAACACCACCTAAAGTCGACATCAAACCAACTGGTTTACCAGATATATGTTTTCCATAAAGCCAATCAAAAGTATTCTTCATCGCTCCAGACATAGTTCCATGGTATTCTGGAGATGCTACGATAAATGCGTCACAACCGGTAGCTAATTCTTGAAACCTCTTGACATTTTCATTTTCCCAACAACCTTCTTCTCCAACAATCGGTAAAGGATCTGTATCCAAATCCCAGAAAACAATCTCAGCACCCATCTCCTTGGCAATATCAAGGGCCAGGTTAACTAGCATTCCACATTTTGATGTAGTTCTATACTCTCCACTAAGACCAAGTATCTTCATATTCTCACTAATTACACCAAGTCAAACAGGTTATTCAATGTAAGTATTTTACTAATCATGTATAAGCAATGCTTAAGCACGGCAGGTGGTGCCTAAAATGTGAAAGACATGTATGACGATGGTGTTGGCGAAATCGCGGGCGATATAAATGATGTTGATGACATTCAAATTCAAGTTCAATCTCAACTGATGATTGGAGAGGAATGCTCCAAAAATGATGATTCGAAAGGTGCATTGACAGCATTCAATAAAGCCATTTCATTAGATCCTTCATGTGATATGGCTTGGTTTAATCGTGGAGTATTACTTGAAGCACAACAAGATGCCAGAGGCGCTAGACAAGCTTTTCAAATTTGTCTTGATGTAAATCCAAATCATGCTCCTGCTACAGCTAATCTTTGTATTCTTCTAGAGAGAATTGGTGACAAAAGCGGTGCGTATGAAATGTCCACGCGCGCATTAGACTTCTATCCAGGGCATCCTGCAATAGTAGAAGTAAGAGAAAGATGCTCAGGTAGTAAAACATCTAAGACTATCGAAGAAATGACCCCTGTAGTCACTACAGAATCCTTCAAAAAAGAAGACATGGAAGTTGTAATGATTGAATCTGGTGTCGAAGATCTAAATGCTGTTTTAGAAGAGGCAGTATACCATGACTTAGATGATGATAAGAATCTAGACATTAGTGAATTACGTTCCGCAGCTGAAGTAGTTGCAGCAACAGAGAATATCCAAGAAAAAATTGAATTGGTGCAACCTTTAACTCAATCAATACCGCAACAAACAGAAATTAGTGCGCCCATTAAAGTTGATTTGGCACCAAAAGCCGCAGATGTAAACCTAGATTCTCTTGTAGAAGAAGCGACTCAAATGATTCGAAATGGTGACCCTGCATCTGCACTAAAAGCTCTAAAACCATATCTGAAAACAGAGGCTGCAAATCATGCACCTTCATGGAGAATTGCAGGAGGTGCAATGGCAAGACTCGATTTAGATGAACATGCTATATCTGCATTAGAGCATGCACAGAAATTAGATCCATCGGATGCGAAAGGTTGGTTCAATCTAGGTTCTGTAAAGCAAAGGGTAGGATACTTAGAAGATGCAGGTATGTGTTATGCTAATGCTCTTAGAGAAGACCCGAATTACATCAAACCTGCCATTAAATGGAGTGAAACTTCTAGAGAAATTAATGATATTGAAGGGTATCTTACAGCAGCCACAGTAGTTACAAATCTAGAGCCTGAGAACCCAATCAAAATGGAATTAATAATTACTTTAATCGAACTAGCAGAAGGTGAATCCGAGGTATTAGAATTAGCCAGTGGATTACCCCCCACGTTACCTGCAGGACCTGAATTAGCATCCAATGCACTTACATTACTAGGTGAAGGGCAAACTGAACTCCATGCTAGAGCAAATTCAGCAATGAATAACCATGTTGAATCTGTAACTATCTGGAAAGCATTGATTCAAACTCAAAAAACAAATCCTATTCTTTGGCGTGGACTCTCAAAGTCACTTAGGGCAGCAGGAGATATTGACACATCGGAAAGATGTAGGGTTAAAGCAGATTCACTAGAGCAAGTAAGTTCAGTTGTAGAAACTCAACCAGTAGTTGAAGCAACAACTGTAATGCAAGTTGAAACTAATCAAAATCAATTGGTACCAGAAACTTCTAACGCTGAGGAACAGAATTCAGCAAATCAATTATTGTTGACACCTGTAGAACAAAATACCAATATTAAAGCAGAACCTATAGTCAATCCTCAAGTAGATTTAGCAAAGGCGGCATTAGACGTACAACAAAACTCTCTGGTCTCTGAACAATTTAAGAATCCTGTATCCAATTCTATTGCTAATCAAGATGTGTCATGGTATAACCAAGGAGTAGCTCTGATTGAGTCTGGTAAATATAGTGAAGCATTGTCATGTTTCGATAGAGCATTACCATCTTTTGCGAATGATGATGAAATGGTAATTAGAATATTGAACGGTAGAGGAAATGCCTTTTATTATCTCGAAAATTATCCTGCTTGCGTTGAATCATATCACCAAGCCATGCTGATTAGACCTGAAGATGTAAGAGGTAAAACACTGTACAATATGGGAACTGCATACGCTGAGATGGAGAGATATCAAGATTCGATAAAATGCTTTGAGCAAGCCATACCAAGAGGCCTTACTAAAGAAGAAGTTAAGAGAACAAAAGATCAAATCCGTAGATGCAATATTCTGCTTAAAGAGCAAATTAAGAAACAAAAGAATTGAGGCGGTAAAATGGAAAGTTCTAATGAACAGGTGATTGAAAAATTCATCGAATCTGGCTTGGATGAAAAACAAGCTAGACTGATAATTGACCTAGCATGTCACGCACCTTCAAAGGCTAGCGAGATTGGTAAAAGAATAGGAATATCTCGAATGGATGCTTATAATTCTCTTAGAAAATTACAGGAACAAGGCCTAGTTAAGGCCACATTGGATAAACCAATTCGATTTTTCGGAATGAGAATTGAAGAGGTGTTTCAACAAATAATTAGAATAAAGGAAATGGATTTGCGTAGAATACAACACAATCTAGAAAACTTAAGTTCTAATTCTGAAATTGCTATAATGTCAGTCGACCAAACATCTGATGAAGATACTTTCTCAGTTCTAAAAGATCGACATACCATTATGGCTACAATTGAATCGGTAGTAGTAGAGTCTGAGGATCAAGTCTGGCTATTACTCGGACGTTGGGGGATATTGCATTTATTGCGCTCTGGTGTCAAAAAGGCAATAGATGATGCTATTAATAGGGGAGTTGAAATCAAAGTAGTTGCTTCGATCGATAAAAAAACGATTCGATTTTTTGATTCCCTAGATGAAAAGATTGAGATACGCCATCATGAAGATTTTAATCTAAACGGTGTATTTGTTGATGAAGAAGTAGGAATTCAGTTTGTCCATACAGAAGATTCACCTACAGGCCGTGGTAAAGATGACACTGCAATTCTAATTGAATCAGGAATGCTACTAACTGCTCAAAGTGAATTGCTAAAAATACAGTGGAAGGCTGCAAAGTCTTATCTTTCAATACGAAGTAAGATATTGGATGGTGTCATGACAGAACCGCTGCGTTTATCACTAGGTGAGGGTTCATTTTACCAGCATTTTAGAAATTCTTTAATCGAAGGTATGGCTAGTAAATCTGCAAGTAATACTACGCTCAGTAAGAATGGTTCCGAAATTAAATTTGGTAATGAAATGGAGAATGAATCATTATCTGCCCTTGGTATAGATTCTGCAATTCTTTTCGAACACATTGGAACCCGAATAGGTCAAGAATTGGCCGTAAAGTTACAGCATATTAGCGAAGATAAAATATTCTGGGATACTATTACTGCAGAGTGGAAAGAAATGGGCATGGGTTCAATAGAAATAGATCAGTTACCACCAACTAAAGTTATTGTAAAAGATGGCTCAGCTTGTGGTGGAGATCCAAAATCTTCCAAGTTCTTTTGTAACCTAGAAGAGAGTGTACTAAGCGGTGTTTTACTAGAGCGACATGGTCGTAAAGTAACTACTAGCAAGCGTGAATGTATGGATACTAAGAATTGCTCTTGTTTCTATGAAATTATTTGTGAAGAATAAGAAAAAAAGTCAAAATCAAGCACAGGTTCTTAGGTGAGAACCCAGTAGCGCATACATGGATTGTGGAACCTGCGAGACTAGTGCACCCTTGGAAATGCATAAACCGGAAGTTGTGGATGTCGACTTGTCAATATCTGATAATGCAGTCAAGATGTTAGGAGATGCATTTGGTGATGACCGCTCAATGGCTTTACTAGTTGGAGTTCTATCCGGTGGATGTTCTGGTTACATGTATGACTTGCAAATTGTTGAATCAACAGAAGTTGACTGTCAAGAAGTTAATGTTGGAGGTTTTAGAGTTCTTGTTCCTAATTCTTCAAGCCATCTATTAAATGGAATACAGATCGACTATGAAGACAGATTAATGGGCGGTGGATTTAAAATTATTAATCCAAATGCTGAATCTTCATGTGGTTGTGGAGAATCTTTCTCCTGAGGTTTTATTATGCCCAAGGTGGCATTTAGTGACTCGTACGTCACAATTTGGAGAGGAACCGACTGCCGATTATTTCTAGATGGATTGAGTTCTAATCAAGTATTAAATTTAGAAAAAAATCATGTGGTCCAAACTGCAATATTGAACAATAATGCTAAGATTATTGATTTGGTTACAATTCTTAATTTTGGGGACTTTTTAGCAATCATTGGTTATTTGCCTAACTTTCAATCGATGTTAGATTTTGTGACACCACGAATATTACAGAGTGAAGTTAGTATATCGAATATATCTAATTTGAATGATGTTGTTATATTATACGATCAAAATAATGATAGCGGGATAGGTACTATTGAAACAAAAGGTGATGTGACTTATGCCAAGGTTAGTGGTAATATGACATATTGCATTGCAGCTAAAAAAGTGACCCTAGAGAGTGAACCCATGGATGAAACATTTCATGAATGGAGAATCTCGAACTTAGTCCCATGGCATGGTTATGAAATAAATTCTAACCAGATTCCATACAAATGTGGTGTTAACGAATTGGTTCATGAATCTAAAGGTTGTTTTACTGGTCAAGAGATATTGACTAGAATGCGTACAAGAAATAAGGGCATAAAAGTTCTAAAGTCGATAGATAATTTAGAAATAAATTCACACAAAGTCACAACAAGGGGCCTGAAGAATTCTTTGATAATTGATAATCAATAACCAAGAAGTTCTGATAATTGTGATTTGTAGAAGTTTCCAGACTGTTGGAGGCTAGATAATTCTGCTTCTGACAAGTCTAATTCTATTATTCTCTCAATACCACCAGCACCTAAAATCACTGGCACACCTATGTAAACATCACTCAAACCGTATTGGCCGGTCAGGTGAGCAGAAGCAGGAATCATTCGCTTTCTGTCGTTTAACACTGCTTCAGCCATTATGGCAGCAGCAGAACCAGGTGCGTAGAATGCTGAACCTCTTTCGAGTAATTTTACAATCTCTCCACCGCCTGAAGCAGTTCTCTTACAAATCGCATCAATGGTTTCTTCATCTAGTAGATGAGTAATCGATATACCACCAACAGTAGTGAATCTAGGCAATGGAACCATTGTATCACCATGACCTCCAAGAACCATGGCATGGACATCTTCTTCCGAACAACCGATGGCCTTTGCCACGAAATGAGTCATCCTAGCACTATCTAAAACTCCTGCTTGTCCACAAACTCGGTTTGCAGGGAATCCTGTTACTTTTTGCATATGATAAGTCATCAAGTCAAGTGGATTTGTAACCATGATAATTGTCGAATCAGGCGCATGTTCTCGAATGCCCTCTCCTACTTGCTTTACAATATCTGCATTCTTGGCGATTAAGTCCTCACGAGTCATACCCGGTTGGCGAGGGAAGCCAGAGGTTACAACAACGACTTCAGCTCCTGATATATCTGAATAATCTGAAGTTCCGGTAAGATTTCCATCATAGTTCAGTACTTGCCCATTTTGGGACATATCTAGTGCTTTACCTTTAGCGAAGCCTTCGAATATGTCTAATAATACAATATCTCCTAACTTCTTTTGGGCTAATACAAATGCACAAGTTGCACCAACATTACCCGCTCCTATAACTGCAATTTTTCTTCTTGAACCGCTCATAAATAACCCTCGTTATTACGGCCGTATAGATGGCCGTCCATAAGTAACATGGTCAATAAAATTCATTTTTTCATATGTCAAAAAATGGTTAACAAGCGTCTTATCTAAAAACCCCCTCATATTGGGGTTAAACAAGCCACGATATTTTGCGGCTTTGGAAGGTGAAAATCTATGCGAATTGGTGTCCCAAAGGAACCTGAAAATGAATCGAGAGTTGCGATTGTTCCAGGTAGTATGAAAAAATTGATCAAAGCCGGATTTGAAGTGTTTATTGAGAAAGGCGCGGGGATTAATGCTAATTACTTAGATTCACAATATGAAGATCTTGGAGCGAAGGTTGTTTCACGAAATGAAGTATTAGAATGTGAGAACATAATATGCATAAATTTCCCTGGACTTGATGGAATTAAAAGTGGTACTAATCTGACTTGTGTTTCTGACCCATTTAGAAATCCACAAAGTGTTAAAGCCTGTATGGAGGCTAATATTACTCTAATGTCGATGGATATGATTCCACGAAGATTGTCTAGAGCACAATCTATGGACGTTAACTCAAGCCAAGATAATCTTGCTGGATATAAGGCAGTTCTACTCGGCGCTGCAAATGTACCTAGAGGCATTCCCATGATGACAACATCTGCAGGTACAGTAAGACCTGCTAAGGTTGTTGTAATGGGTAGTGGGGTTGCAGGATTACAGGCCATCGCAACTGCAAAAAGACTTGGAGCTGTTGTTTATGCTTCTGATGTTAGAAAGTCTGCCGCAGAACAGATTGAATCAGTTGGTGGTAGATTTATTGAAGTCGATGGAATGGATGATTTTGAAGATGAGTCGGGATATGCAAAACCGCTGACTCCAGAATTTATTCAAAAGGTAAATGATACTGTGTGTGGAGTTGCAAAAGACGCAGATATAATTGTCACAACAGCAAGAATATTTGGTAGACCTGCACCAATTACCGTACCTAGTAGCGCAGTAGACCAATTCAAATCAGGGGCAGTAGTTGTAGATATGAATGCTGATGTTGGTGGAAACTGTGAAAATACCATAGCAGGGGAAATTATAACAACAGAAAATGGAGTTATAATTGTCGGAACATCCAACTTACCAGGTACATTGGCAAATACTGCGAGTATGCTTTACTCAAATAATTTGACTACATTCATTACTTCTCTTGTCGATGAAGGTAAAGTTGTGATATCAGAAGATGATGACATACTTGTAGGAGCGCCGGAAGGTTCTGATTTCTACGTTGGTGGTATGGGCGGAGTATTAATCTGCCAAGAAGGGAAAATTCATCATAAGCAAACAAGACTATCAGGGGTGGTAGAATGACACCAGAATTATTAATTGGAAGTTTAACATTATTTGTATTATCTATATTCTTAGGGTTCGAACTGATTACCAAAGTACCTGCAACATTACACACTCCACTTATGAGTGGTGCTAACGCAATATCTGGAATCAGTATTGTTGGTGCTTTAATTGGTTCAAATGTTGCTTATGATGCAGGAGATACTGCCTTTTCGGGTGTTCTAGCGTTTATTGCAGTTGTTTTGGCTATGATAAATGTTGTTGGTGGATTTACTGTCACAAATAAAATGTTGAATATGATTGCAGGAAGAAAGAGAGGAGGTGCTTGAGATGGAGTTCGTAGAATGGACCTCATTGGGTTACTTGCTTTCAGCTGCATTGTTTATCTTTGGATTAAAGCAACTAGGACATCCAAGAACTGCACCGAGAGGGAATCAACTTGGTGCACTAGGTATGTTAGTCGCTGTATTGACAACTG
>TARA_B110000459_G_C16625911_1_pt1 | contig 20389 bp, 7 predicted proteins | sample TARA_B110000459 | Tara Oceans TARA_B110000459 (sample SAMEA4398296) | marine metagenome | biome: Polar Biome; feature: [SRF] surface water layer (ENVO:00010504); material: water (ENVO:00002006), including particulate matter (ENVO:01000060) such as... | depth 5 m | reverse complement strand
AAAGAAGTAAATGTAGAATCATTAAACGTAGATTTCTCTGCGGGTCAATCGGTGTTTGACCAAAGACTAGGTTGCGCAATAATTAATGATTCAAGACATAATCTCAAATTATATGTTTGGCCAAATGGAAAATGTGTTGCTACAGATGCTAGGCACCCAAACATGGTGGCCATGTCCGCCGTATACTGGAAAAACCAATTCAAAGAAAATAAGCACTTTGAATCTTGATTAAGCTGTGGTAAAATGCAAGATAATCAAATGGTTTGGGACGGGCCGATAATTGATAATCACTTCCATCTTAATCGTAAAGGAAGATTTCTTGATGCTGCTAAAGATTTCAAGAACGTAGGCGGTACAGGTTTAGTATTAGTTCACTGTCCTGACTTTTCCAACCCTCCTACAACAAAAGTAGGGCATACTGAAACCTACCGAGACACAATAGAAATGGCTGATATGGTACGAAAAGAACACGGCTTAGGCGTGAGAGTTGTCTTAGGGCCTCATCCTGCAGCATTTGCTCATCAATTTATCGATTGGATTAACCAAGATCCTGAAAATGGTTCAGACAGAGCGATTCAAAATTATCGCGATAGTATTGATGCTGCTTTAGAATTCGTCAATGAAGGGCTGGCACATGCAATTGGAGAAGTCGGGCGTCCTCACTGGCCAGTTAGTGACGAGGTTTGGGAATTATCAAATCAACTCTTAGAAGAAACAATGCACCTTGCAGCACAAGAAAATATTGTATTACAACTTCACGTTGAAGGGGAACTAGAGTCTACATATTCGGACTTATCCACCATGGCAAATAAGGCAGGATTAGATGCTAGTCGGCTAGTTCGTCACTATTCCCCACCCAATATTGATTCAAAGGTCACCAAGGGATTAACTCCAAGCGTACTAATCGGTAAAGGTGCTTTAAGCGAACTATTAGAAACTGCAAAAAAGTGTTCACATGGTTTTTTACTAGAAACCGACTACATGGACGACCCAAGAAGGCCGGGTGCGGTTTTAGGTCCAAAGACAGTGCCAAAGCGTACTAACCAATTACTCAATATGGGTATTGATGAAGAATTACTTTGGAAAGCTCACAAGGATTTGCCTGAGAAACTGTACGGGCCGGCAAACTAGTAAATTAAGCCAATTTTTTGCTCAATTCGCCATCACATTGATGAATGCCCGATTATACCGATGACTGGTGCAAGATGTTGAAGCGTAGTTTCCCGTTCCTAATTTTGACGCTTTTTTTACTTCCCTTAGTGCCACTTTCCTCGGCACAAGGGGGCCCTGGTGTAAATATTGATTGCGAAAGTAATCCCGAATTGAATGTTCACCCACTTTACAATGAACCAGTAGAATTAATTTGTACAATAGAAAATACTTCTTCAGCTGATGAAACCATTGAGATAAGCAATGAATTCGAAGGTGGAAGTTCAGTTCAAATCCAAGGTGCATCTGATGAATACTCAGTCGCAGCAGGCGAGACCGAAGAATTTACAGTGACTTTCACCGGTGACATCAAGATTCCGTCTTCAGAGAGTTTCGATTTCGAAATAATGGCTACAGTGACACAGTGGCTACTACCAGGGGAGCTTCCTGAGATGGTGCAAAGCAATGCTTCAGCCACTGGTAAAGTGGAAATTGGAACCTATGGTTTGGTCAACTTAGAAATTAGTGATAGAACTACTAGAGATATGAATCCAAGCGATGAACTGACAATTAATTTTCAATTCACCAATAATGGGAACGATGAAGATAGAATAAGAGTCGAAGTAAAGAATAAAGCAGAATTAGAAACTTTAGGCTTCTCCTTCCCATTATCTTCTTTCGTAGCGGATGATTTAGCGATTGGAGGAACTTCTATCAGAGAAATCGTGATTAGAGCACCATCTGAGGTCTCGGATAAAATTTCTACAAATATTCAATTTGAAGCCTCTAGTACTAACGACCCTGATGCACCTGTTAGTGCGATTTCAATACCGATTTCGATGGAGCCTAGCAGTGGGTCAGGAACACTTACAGGATTAAGCGAGGACAGTCAAGACGATGCCATACTCTATGGGGCGATTGGCGGTGGCGTGATTCTATTCTTCATATTAGTTGGAATTGTTACTCGTTCAATAAAAAAGAAGTCTAATGTAGAAGGGGATAGTTTAGGACAAGCCATCGAAATCGATGATGAAGTAGAAACTGAAGTATTTGGTGATGAACTAGATGATTTGTTCGATGACTTGGATGAATTTGAGGATTTAGGGTCTCCTGAAGATGAGTTTGATGATTTACTTGATGACTTTGAGTGAATATCAATCACAGTGAGCCTTTTTGCCTATTTCATAAAGGTCTGAAATATGGCCTCTTGGATAGTTAATAGATGGTAACAGTCAAAGAGCGAGTGTGTTCTGCTACACCTAATTAAGGCGGACATGTTATGTTGGAACTCAAGGGAAAGACGGCTTTTGTATTCGGTGTGGCAAGTGAAGATTCGATTGCATGGGCCATTTGTCAAAAGCTAGCCAGTGCCGGAGTGACGCTTTATTTAGGCTATCAAAAACGATTTATGAGTCGTATATTCCAATTGAAAGATAAGTTGCCGGAAATCGCTGGTTTTTTCCCTTTAGATGTAGCATCTGATGATACGACTAAGGAATTCTTCGATGCTTTTAACGCTGAGAATCCGGGCAAAAAAGCAGATATTTTGATACATGCTATCGGTTTTGCTCCTCGTAGCTGCTTTGATAGACCGATCTTATTTGTAGAGGATAAAGATATCAATACAGCAATGACGATTTCGGCAAATTCTTTACAACGTTGTTTGAAATTTGCATTACCTTATCTTAATCCTAATTCATCTACCATCACATTGACTTACGCAGCATCCAATCGGTATGTTCCATCTTATGGGATAATGTCAATGGCAAAAGCTGCTCTTGAATGCTGGACAAGGGAATTAGCATGTCACTTGGGCCCTGAAGGCCATAGAGTTAATGCGATATCCTCTGGTCCTATAAGGACAATTGCAGCATCAGGTATACCGGGTTTTGACAATATTTTGAACCATGTCCAAAACAACTCCCCTTTACGACGTAATGTTAGTCAAGACGATGTAGCAGGCGCCACTTTATGGCTTGCTAGTCCTCTGGCCAGTGGCGTTACGGGACAGTGTATCTATGTCGATGCAGGATACTCTATTACGATGGTACCAGAATCAATAATGCAATAATGAGGTTTTCCAATGACTCTAACAACTGCTGATGGTAAAATTTGTGACGGCATTGAACAGGGCCGTTTCGAGCCAATAGCTATTGTTGGAGTAGGCGCATTAATGCCTGATGCAAAGGATGTCGAATCATTTTGGCAGAATATTCTCGATGCTAAAGTAAGCATAGAGGATATGGCTGAAGGTAGATGGCCAGGTAAAATAGAGCACTTTTGGAAATCAGGTGGGCCTGGTAATATCGAAGAAGGCTTCACGTATTCTAAAATTGGAGCATTTGTCAAAGGTTTTGAATTCGATTGGCGAAGATGGAGGCAGCCTCCAGGGACTTTAGCACAAATTGACCCATGCCAACTATGGGCGGTTGGGATTTCAGCAGAGGCCTTAGAAAATGCTGGTTATGATGGCGTAGAAAAAGACATCGATCGCTCAAAATGTGGAGTTGTTTTTGCCAATGCTCTCGGTGGAGAAAACCGTAACCTGTCAAATATTAGGGTATGGTCAAATCATACCAAAGAGTTGGCTAAGAAATATGGTTTACCTGAACACAACCTAGATTCTTTTCAAAAAGAAGTCAACGAACAATCACCCAGAGTCGATGAAGATACAATGCCGGGGGAACTAGCAAATGTGGTTTCTGGAAGGGTCGCTAATCTTCTAGACCTTCAAGGTCCAAACTATGCTACAGATGCAGCCTGTGCATCTTCTATGGCGGCAGTCATGGATGCATGTAGGATGCTACAATCAAGACAGGTCGATGTTATGCTTGCCGGCGCAACAGACCGAACCTTAGATCCAGCGACCTTCGCTAAATTTAGCGCAATAGGTGCTTTATCTCCAACCCATTCTACTCCATTCGACGCTAAAGCAAATGGATTTGTAATGGGCGAGGGGGCTGGAGTTTTAGTTCTCAAAAGACTGAATCAAGCAATCGATGATGGAGATACCGTACATGCTGTAATTAGAGGCATAGGTGGCTCATCTGATGGTCGAGGAAAAGGAATTACAGCGCCGAGCCAAAGAGGCCAGGTTCAAGCGATTGCTAGAGCATATAGTCAAGCAGGATATGAGGCTTCAACGGTAGAATTAGTAGAAGCACACGGTACTTCAACCAAGGTAGGAGATGCTACCGAACTTTCTACTCTGTCTCAATTATGGAAGGGCTTTGATGGCGGTGATCATATTGCAGTTGGCTCTATCAAGTCACAGATTGGCCATCTAAAAGCGGCAGCCGGCATTGCTGGAATAATCAAAGGAGCGCTAGCACTTCATCATAGAACGATACCTCCATCAGCAGGTTTTGAAACACCAAACCCAACAGTAGAGTGGTCTGAAATACCCTTCTTTGTACCAACAGAGGCTAGAGATTGGCCTAAACCTCTAGAGAATCCTCGAAGAGCAGGAGTTTCCGCATTTGGATTTGGAGGCACAAACTTTCACATCGCCTTAGAAGGATATGAGCCGGAATATCATATTCCACTAGCGAATAAATGGGAAAGCAAATGGCAAACTTACTCTGATTCAGCGCCATCTGAACCGTCTATACTCGACAGTTCGGCCAAGCCATCAATGTCACATGATGAACTCAAAACTATTGAGGGCGGTATGTTACTATTATCCGGTCAATCAATTTCACAAGTAAAAGACAAATTAGAGTCTTTGAATTTTTCAGGGCCTTCATTCGATGAAGACCCACGAGGCCGTAGACTTTCTCTGGAGTTAGACAAAGCGTCTATCTTTGATCCATCGCATGAAGTTAGAATGGCCATCATAGCAACATCATGGTCGGACTTTGATAAGCGTGCTTCACTGGCTAACAAAGCGATGGAAGATAAAGAGAAGTGGGGATTCTTACAGGCTCAAGGGGTTTTGTTAACCGACGAGCCTGCACTTCCGTCAAAAGCCAAAATCGCTCATATGTACCCTGGGCAAGGAAGCCAATATGTCGGGATGACTTACGACCTTCACAAGCGTTATACTTCAGTCCAGGCAGTTTGGGAAAAGTCAGATGAAACCATGGTCGAAGTATTAGATGGTGAGACTTTATCCAGTTTCGTACTTAGAAGTAATTTGACTAAGGAAGAATTGGTTGAGAGTGAACATAAACTCAAACAAACAGAGTACACTCAGCCTGCAATGCTTACTGCTGATTTAGCAATTGAGAGATTACTAAACGCCCACGGGCACAAACCCGACATGGTAGCAGGGCACTCGCTTGGTGAGTATGCTGCATTGATGTCTGCTGGTATTTTGAATATGGATGGAGCATTACGGGCTTCAGCAGCCAGAGGGACTGAAATGGGGTCTGTTCAAATCGATGACAAAGGACTCATGGCAAGTATTACTGCGCCTTATCAAGAGGTTGAATCCGTCATTGAAGCAATAGACGGATACGTGATTTCAGCCAATAAGAACTCTCCAAAGATGACTGTTATTGCTGGACAGACGGAGCCTGTTAAAGCAGCCATGAAAGTATTTGAATCTAAAGGATACTCCGCTACCGCATTAGCAACTTCACATGCCTTCCATTCTCGCATAGTGGCTCCAGCCAATGAGCCATTACGCCGGTTTTTAGAAACCTTAGAAGTCAAATGGCCTAAAATACCAATCACTGCAAACGTTGATGGGCAATTCTATGATATGACTGGAAGTGACTCTAAGCAATCAGTTTTGAGTAAACTCGCACCTCAAATGGCCTCTTCTGTCGAATGGACTTCACAAATTGAAACCATGTATAGTGCTGGAGCAAGAGCATTTGTCGAGGTTGGGCCTAAGCGTGCCCTGACAATGTTTGCCACACAAATACTCGAAGGTAAACCTCACTTGCCAATTATGACAAATCATCCTAAGCAAGGTGGGATCGCATCATTCTTGACTGCTATTGCATCATTAGCACTCGCTGGAAGAAGGCCTATGTGGCCAGAACCGACATCCTCGGAACTCTCTGAAGCCTTTAGAGCGGGGCCGATCGAAGCACACTCGCAGATTTCAAAGCCAACATCACAAAACTTGAACCAAGAAGATTTGAAAACAAGGGCTAGACCTTTGCCGAGCAATGGTGAAAAGGCATCTATTAGCGAAGTAAAAGTAGTTACTCATGAAGTTAGCTCAGTCAACATAGAGGTTTCTAAGGAAGATGCAATCAACGATTATGTAGGTCAATTGATATCTTCCATTACTAATTATCCCGCTAATTTTTGTTCAGGAATGGTTGACTTACGGTCTGTATTAGGTCTTTCAGAACAAGAGATAACCTCAGCAATCAACCAAATCAGTTCCGATTGCCAAACCGACTCTAAGTTCGATGTCAAGAATTCTAAGACAGTAGCAGATTTGGCAAGATGGGTTACTAATCCCCCTCAAAAATATTTGAATCAAACTAAATCGGTTCAGTCTAATGCCTCTCAAGTTTCCAATATTGTTACCAGTAATTTGAGTGACCGTAAACAAGACCCATATGTTATCACAGGAATTTCCTTAGGCCTGCCAGGCGATGATAAGGTATTTTCAGAAGATACGTTTGAACGCTTAGTACGTGGAGAAACTTGTCTTTCTGAGGTTAGTGATGAGTATAAGCAAAAACTTCTCGATAAAAATGTTGTTCGATTAATCAAAGGTAGAGACGGCTCAGTAAATATGGAGCATGCTACTGAATTTGGACATATACCTCAGTTAGCTGGCCTACGAGGGGCGTTTGATTTATCCGAAGAATTCGGTATAGACCCTAAGGCGGTTTTGGCATGGGATATCGCCACTCAGTTGGCAGTTGCATCAGGACTACTAGCGCTTCGAGATGCCGGAATTCCATTGACTCCTGTTGAACAGGTTGGCAAAGGTGGACTAAGGTTGATAACAAATTGGCAAGTTCCTAAGGTTCATAGAGATAGAACTGGAGTCATTTTCTCATCTTGTTTCCCAGGAATCCAGTCCACTTTCAAGATTGCTAAAAATGAAGGCGATGATGGGGAAGGCAGATTTGACCGAAGATTCCTCTTCCAAGTCCTAAATATGGGGCATTCACAATTTGCCCAATTTGCCGGAATACGTGGACCTAATACTACAATCAATATGGCCTGTGCTTCTTCAACTGCTGCGTTTAGTGTCGCTGAAGATTGGCTTAGTAATGATAGAGTAGACCGTGTAGTAATTCTATCTGCTGATGACGTTACAGGTAAAGATACTTGGGAATGGTTTGGAAGTGGCTTTGCGTCCTCAGGGGCTGCGTCAACGAGCAATAAAATCGAAGAAGCAGCTCTACCTTTCGATAAGAGAAGAAACGGTATGATTATGGGAATGGGTGCAGCTGCATTTGTTATCGAAAGACGTTCATGCGCTCTTGAGCGTGGTGTACAGCCTATTGCAGAACTATTGGGCACAAAGACTGCTAATTCTGCTTATCATGGTACAAGGCTGGATATTGAGCACGTCTCAGAAACTGTAGATGAATTCATTCACGAGATGGAAAATACATGGGGATTAGACAGGCATTCTATCGCTTCGCAAATAGTGTTCTTTTCCCATGAAACCTACACACCTGCTCGCGGGGGATCTGCCCAATCAGAGGTAAAAGCCCTTAGGAGAACCTTTGGTTCGAGTGCCGATAAACTTGTTATTGCCAATACCAAAGGATTCACTGGCCACCCAATGGGTGTGGGGATAGAAGATGCAAGTATGTTCTACGGTTTGCTAACAGGAAGAATCCCACCAATTGCCAATCACAAAGAGGTTGACCCGGAATTAGGGAATTTGAATCTATCGAAAGGTGGAGATTACCCTGAATTGAAGTATGGTATGAGGTTTGCAGCAGGATTTGGTTCTCAAATAGCTCTTTCTTTTGTACGTAAATGTGAATTTGAAGGAGAACGAATCGATGGGCAGAAGTTCATGAGTTGGGTAAGAGGTCTTGCTGAATCAGAGGATGTTGATATGAGGATTCTTCAAAATAAATTAGTGGCTTATGTCGATGGAGAGAATAATTTACACGGTGGAGTTCAAGGCGAAGAGTGGGGTATTACCACAAATCTTCAAGACCTATCCAGTCCTGTTTTGGACGTTATTGCTGAAGAGGTTATTGTAAAGAAGCCATTAGAGGCACAACCGATTACATCACCAGTGGTGAAAGCGACAGTAGACTCATCAGACCTTATTGGAACTGTTATTGAAGTTGTAGTCAAACACACCGGTTATCCGGCAGACTTTGTTGAACTAGACCAAGACTTAGAAGGCGAACTTGGTATTGATACAGTTAAGCAAGCAGAAATTATGGCAGATATTCGTTCAAATTTTAGTCTACCTGTCGACGAGGATTTCATACTTTCAGATTACCCCACATTGAATCATATGATTGGATACATTCAGAAGATGACAGGAGATACCCCAAGCCCAATTGAGGTGGCAGTAGCAGCCACTGCAGCGGTTGGAGAAGTCGCTCTAAGCGCAGTTGAAGTCGTTTCAGAAGTAATCCAAGAAGCAACAAGTACTCCGAGCACTCCTGTAAACGATGATTCACTGAATGATGTTGTAATCGAGGTAGTGGTTCAACATACTGGTTATCCGGCTGATTTCATTGAATTAGACCAAGACTTAGAAGGTGAACTCGGAATTGATACTGTTAAGCAAGCAGAGATTATGGCAGATATTCGTGCCCAATTCAATCTTCCAGTCGATGAAGATTTTGTACTATCGGACTATCCTACTCTCAATCACATGATTGCCTACATCCAAAAAATGGCAGGAGGCTCAGTAGTGGCTACAACCACTCCAAATACCACCCCACAAGAACCTAAACCAGTAGAAGTAGCAGAAGAGGTAAAGGCTGTACAATCTACTCAACCGTTAATTTCAGGAGATACTTCCAATATCGAAGAACGTCTTGTAGAAGTTGTAGTCAAGCATACAGGATATCCTGCTGATTTTATCGAGATGGACCAAGACCTAGAAGGAGAACTTGGAATTGACACGGTCAAGCAAGCAGAAATAATGGCTGAAGTAAGAGATATTTTCTCACTTCCAATCGATGAAGATTTCGTACTAAGCGACCACCCGACTCTCAATCATTTCACAGCCTATATCGTAAAGATGCAAGGTGGTGCAACTGTTGTCGAAGAGCAATTACCGGTCATAATTGAAGAGCCCGAAATAGTCCAAGTTCCAGCAATAGAAGTTGAGGAGAATACTAAGGCTCCAGTCGTTGAGGCGGTTTCCACTAATGAAGGTAGAAGATGGCAAGTAGAGGTTGAAGAGTGTATTGGAACTCAGTCAAATCTAGACTTAAAAGGCACGATCATTGTGACAGATGATGGCTGGGGTATCGCTGAAGAATTCTGTATTCTGATGGAAAGCCGTGGTTTGAATGCTATAAGGATCGGATTTGAAAGTGATATCCGAGATATGTCTAAACAGTTCGAAGGCAAGCGTACAGTTTATCGAGCAGACCCAGGAAATATCGAGCATATTAAACAGGTGTGTGAACACCTATCTACAGAAAAAGTCGCTGGAATTGTTCATATGGCGGCGATGAAACTAGCGGGGGTAGAATGGGAAGAAGATACCATGCCATCTTCACAGATAGTTTTGGCCGCTCAAGGTTGGTTCGCCCTATTGAAGGGTTTGGACAGCCAATTATCGAAACTTGATTCAGGACTAATAGCATCAGTGACCGCTTTAGACGGTCGTCATGGCAATATTGGTGAACATTTCAATTCTATACAATGTGCTGCAAGTGGTGTAACTAAATCATATTCCTTCGAAAAACCAGCACTTCGCTGTCGTGCCTTAGATATGCATCCAAAACTTGTACTTGATTCAAGTACAGCGGCTAAGATGATTGAACAAGACCTCTTCACCCTAGAAGGTGAAGTAGAGATAGGAATAGACCGTGATAGTAGACGCTGGACTTTAGTCGCATTTGCCGAAGATATAGAATCGGATATAAAGCCGCTAACTAAGAAGGATACATGGATAGTTTCTGGTGGCGGTTCAGGTGTGACCGCTGCTTCAGTTATCGGTGTGGCCAAGGCGAGTGAAAACGCTAAGGCACATTTCATATTACTCGGAAGATCATTGCTTCTTGAAGAAACTGAATCATGGATTGATTGGGATGAAGAGCAATTAAATCAACAAAAAATGGTTCTTAGAGAAAATATGATTCAATCAAGTGAAGATGGGAAAGTCACAATGGTGGAATGGAATTCACAATGGCAGAAGTATACTCGTAGCAGAGATGTTTACATCACACTAGACACAATAAACAATACTGGCAACAAAGCCAAATATTATTCAATTGACGTATTAGACCAAGAAGCATTAATAGAACTAGGTTCATCTTTGAAGCGTAAAATTACAGGAGTCATTCACGGAGCAGGATTAGAAGATTCAAAGTTGGTATCAGATAAGAGTCATAGTATATTTGACCGAGTTGTAAGAGTCAAAGTTGATGGTTGGAATGCATTGATGGCTAGTGTTAGGGCATCGGGTATGGAAACTCCAAACTTTGCTGCATGCTTTACCAGTGTAGCTGGAAGATTTGGCAATGGTGGTCAAACCGATTATGCAGCTGCTAACAGCGTACTTGATGCTGAAATGGCTCGAATGACTGCAAGTGGCGAATGTCGAGCAGTGGCCATTGGTTGGACTGGGTGGAGAGATGTTGGAATGGCCACTCGTGGTTCAATTGAAGCAGTATTTGAGGCCGCTGGAATTGAAACACTATCGGTTGAAAAAGGAGTTGAGATTTTCGTTCAAGAAGCACTTGCAGGCGGTAAGAGGCGAGTCCTAGGATGTGGCTCGTTAGGACTCATGGATAGATACGATAGTTTCCGCGAAGCCCCATTACGGTTAACAGCAGATATGTCAGCAATCATTGCAGACCCTTCGAGATTCCCATTTATACACAAAGTAATAAGTTTTGAACAATATAAAACTCTCCTTACTCAAACAACTCTTTCGATGCAGGAGCATCTATTTTTGGACGACCATGCGATAGATGGTGTGCCTTATCATCCAGGAGTAATGGCTTTGGAAATGTTTGCAGAAAACGCTCTACTACTGAACCCTGTTACATGTGTTGCTGGTTTTGAAGAAGTCAAATTCGGATTGCCGATTAAACTACTAAAGGATGAAATGAAAGTTCGTGTTAGTAGCGAAGTTGAAAAGAAAGAGGGCATTCTAACTTGGGTTAGATGTCGATTAGTTTCTGATTTGATGAACTCTAAGGGTGAAGTATTTGGCGAGAGAGAGCATCATCAAGCATTGGTTAGATTAGTAGAATTTAGTGATGACTTGAGACCTTTCCTTCAAAAAGAAGTAAATTCAATTCCTCAGATTGGCATACCAGCGTCGGGTGAAGTAGAATTGATGCCTTCATTCATCTACCAACGTTATTTCCACGGACCGAGATTCCAATCACATGGTGGAATCTTACGAGGTGTTGGAGACTCAGATTTGCCAGGCGCTGATGGAATTGCACTAATGCGTAACCAGTTGCCTATAACTGAGCAATTTTCTATCGAGGCTGAGGGCGAGAAAGTCTTACTTGATGGCTTACCAATGTTGATAGAGGCAGGCTTCCAAAATGCAGGTTTCGTAGCGATGGAATCAGAAGGATTCTCCTCCTTACCAGTTGGTATCGAGTGGACTTCGATGTTGAGAGTGCCGGATAGAAATGAGATTCTACGTATGCGAAGTCTAAGAACTGCTGTGGAAAGCGACGGAATCACAGTACATGATGTTGTTATAGTCGGAGATGATGATGGACCAGTAATGGCTTTGAAAGGTCTGAGGCTGAAGAGTATGGCTCCAGTTCCAGAAGGTCAGAGGTTCACTTTAGAACGATAAGGCGTTATTGAGGATTTTTGATGCAGAATGGTATTGAGGTTCTCGAGCCGCCAACTTCTAAGCAGTCTGCCAAATTACTATGTATTCGCTGTCCAGTAATCTCTCATTCCATTGAAGACGTGGTACTTGCTAACATAGATGAAGTGTCTACCTTTGTAATGAATAAGCGCAGAGATGAACACCTTTCCAGTCGTTGGCTACTTGCTCAAGCATTGGCTAAGTGGGGATTTGATGCTGGGGAGTTAGAAGTGAGAAGGAATCAATACAGAGCCCCTAGCTTAGCATATCTTCAAGGCCTTTGGAAGAATACTCCTTTGCCTTCTATTTCTATTGGTCATTCCGAGGGTTGGGCTTATGTTGCTTTGATCGAGAATGGTTGGACAGTTGGTATTGACGGTGAACCAGATAAAAGAATGATAGCAGAGAATGCCTTTGATATGATGGCTTTAGGAGATGAGTTGCAATATCTGAGAGATAACCCTCATCTAGCCATCAGGACTTGGACTGCCAAAGAAGCACTGCAAAAAGCGATGCGTTTAGGAATGAACCTTAACCCCCGAAAAATTCGATTTCCAATTGGAGTTAATGAGTGTAACTTTTCAATTGAAAATTCGAATTTTCAATTGGTTTCTTGGACTCACAAAGAGGCTCATATCAGCCTGGCATGGGGGGAAGGAAATGGCTATGATTCAGTTCCTGAAGATGAATTATTAGAGGCTACAAGAAAGGCAATGATAAATGCGGATTCTTGGGCTATAGGTTGTAATACCTCAAGAAATAACATCTAACTTATTTCGTCCAAACTCTACTAGATTCCCAAGGAAGCCCAAGTAGGATTCCGATTTCGGTTAGAATCACATAATTGAGTATTAGGTAACTCAGGTATGCGATTATGATAACTAATATTGATGTATTAATTATTTTTCTACGTTGACGCTTAGCCTGATCGATGGTACATATTCCTTGATTACGGAAATAGAAGATTAGTCCAATAATAACTGTAATGCTGGCTATTGCAAGCATGAGCGGTCTAAACCAAGAATAGCCATCTTCTCCCCAATATAATGTATTAGAAAGCGCTGCTCCACTTGAAACAGTAGCGATTCCAAACATCACTAAAACTACCGATGGTAGGCAACACATCGAGGCAATAAGAGAAGAACTAGCAATAAGTTTCCAAAGTGAGCGTTCCTTTTTACCTTCGATAGATTCCAATGAACCATCGTCTTGCATGGCTGATGTTTATTGTTTTAGTTAAAAAAACATTGTATAACTCAAACCTTAAATTTCAAACTAATCTTTGAAGGTGCGGATAGCGGGAGTTGAACCCACGACATAAGGTTGGAAACCTCAGATGATACCACTTCACCATATCCGCACAAGTATTCCATGCGAGAAGCCTCTCCTCTTTGAGTCAATCGGTCAAAATATTTCATTCGAAACCGGGAGGGGGAGATATGTCTCGATTTAACCCAAATTCAGCCCTACGTATTTCGTTTGATACAGATTGATCATTGATCCTATGTTTCAGTACAACTTGTGCGTGTTCTCTGCGTTCAATATTCCTTCTTTTCGAGTTAGCTTTTCCTCGAATTATCAATACTCCCATCAAACTGAATAACATAATTATGCCAAGTGCTGCTTGTGCAATAGGTTCTCTCAGTACTTTATTGATTAAGTCGGTTTGGTCATCCACAGTTGCATCCACAATTCTAGAATCTTTGACTGATAGCGAAATTGAAACAGTATCCATTGCGATGTCAGATCCAGGTTCTTTCGCTGTTATTATCAAGTCATAGTTGCCTAATTTATTTGCATTACCTGCAAAAGAGACAGTCTGCATACTTCCAGTATCAGCATTGAAAGTTAAAACTTGAAGATTAGAATCAGCAGATATTGAAGACATAGATTGCCATTCAATTTTTACTCCTGCATTACTCATTTCGGTTGAAACAGTGCAAGTAAAAGTAAATTGTCCACTACTAGCGAGGTCAATCTCTTGTGGCTGAGGCTTGGAACATGACATCTCAGCTCCTCCAGCATTCTTTGTAGAGTCATTAGGCCAATGGTCTAGCCTGTATGAGCCTGCGCTTTGATTATCACCCCATCCATCTCCATCACTATCTAGCCATTGACTATCCTCTGTTGGGAAGGCATCTTCAATATCAGCCCAAAAGTCACCATCGCTATCGACACAACCATTTTTATTTCCTTGATTAGAAGTTCCAAAGATTAGTGGACAACTATCACCCATGGTTCCGTTCGCTTGGTCGCCAAAGCCGTCGCCATCTGTGTCAAACCATTGTGTGATATCACCCAACCATAAATCGTTCAAGTCACTAGCACCATCATTATCTTCATCAGGGCAGCCATAACGGTCGATTGTAGAAGTTCCAATTACAGAGACACAAGCATCAGGATTAGTTCCGTTCGGATTATCCCCAAAACCATCAGTATCACTATCCAACCATTGAGTTGGGTCATCCGGGAATGAGTCACTAGATTGGGAGGTTCCATCATTATCTCCATCAGGGCAGCCAAATTGATTTACATTTGAATAGCCCTCTTCACTTGGACAATCATCTGCCTGGAATCCTGAGGTATTATCTCCATATCCATCACCGTCGGTATCATTCCACTGCGAAGGTTCCAACGGGAAAGCATCAGCACCATTGGTGATATTCCATCCTGAAGCATTACCTATTGGTAGTGTGGCATCCGAATATCCATCGCCATCAGTATCACGGCATCCGGTTCTATCCATACTTGAATTACCACTCACATTGATACAGTTATCCTCTAAATCATCAAGTCCATCGCCGTCTGTATCTTGACTTCTATTAGGGTCATCAGGGAAGGAATCGCTTTCATTTGAGATTCCATCACCATCATTATCGATACAACCGAATCGGTCTACTGTCGAATTTCCAGCAACACCTGGACAAGCATCAGGTTCAATCCCTGTTGCATTATCTCCATATCCATCTGCATCTTGGTCAAGCCATTGAGTCGGGTTATTATCCAATGCATCATTGTCGTTACCCCAACCGTCGCCATCGTCATCTAGGCATCCCATTCGGTTCCCTAGTGTCGAATTTCCAGCAACTCCTGGGCAAGCATCTGGTAATACTCCCGCGAGATTATCTCCGTAACCATCACCGTCAATATCAGACCATTGAGTTGATTCATTTGGTTGGGCATCTTCATTATCAGCCCAACCATCCTGGTCTGTATCGAAGCAACCAAGTGTATTATTTCTCCATGAATCTCCCCATACATTAGGACAATCATCGGCGAGGTTACCGGTTTCTTCATCGCCATATCCATCAAAATCAGTATCATTCCACTGTGTAGAATCATTAGGGAAAACGTCTGCTCCATTGGCAACAGTCCATGCAGAGTCAGCATTAGAATAACCATCGCCATCAGAATCAGGACAACCAGTTCTGTCAATATTTGAATTCCCTGCGAAGTTAGGGCAATCATCATCGCCACTTTGATCAGATAAGCCATCTCCATCGAAATCTGACCATTGTGCTATATCGTTAGGATATGCATCGGCCCCTTGGGCAACAGTCCATCCAGAGCCGGGATTAGAATATCCATCTCCATCAGTGTCTGGGCAACCAAATCTATCCAAAGTTGAGGTTCCTGAAACTCCAGGGCAACCATCACCATTGGTGGCAGGAGGTAGATTATCCCCGTAACCATCAGTATCAAAGTCAGCCCACTGAGAAGCATCTCCAAGATAAGCATCAGCACCATTGGCTACAGTCCAAACCGAACCATTGGTTCCAGAAGGGTCAGGGTCGCTAACACCGTCACTATCTTCATCAGGACATCCAAACCTATCTTGAGTAGAGGATCCTAATACTGTTAGGCAAGAATCAGCACCACTCAGAGCAGTCCAACCCCCATCAGGATCTGAGTATCCATCACTATCTGTATCTAGGCATCCAAATCTATCGAGATTTGATGTACCAGGGTTAATTGTACAACCATCTGGTTGGTAAGCAGGTGCTGGATTATCGCCAAAGCCATCAGTATCTTGGTCAACCCATTGGGTACTTTCAGATATAAACGCATCAGCGCCATTAGCTACAGTCCATACACCGTCTGGGTTTGAGTATCCATCGCCGTCACTATCCAAGCACCCTGTTCGGTCATTGGTGGAAGTCCCAAAAACAGATGGACAATCATCATTATCACTATTGATTCCATCTAGGTCAGGGTCCAATGTTAAATTGGTTAGAGTATAATCAGCATTTAGTGCTAAAGAGAATGACTGAGGGCCAATTGATACAGATGTACCAATTACATGAACCTCCCAAGTCCCTGCAACAGGTGATGAAAAATTTAACATTCTTAGATTATTCAAATTATCGGTTAAATAAGTCCAAGTACCAGATGGATCTTTAACTGCTAAATCTAAGTCATTAACAAGGTTAACCCCTGCGCTAGGAGTCGATTTAGGGTCATGGTAAGCTAAAGCCAGTTGGAGATCATTTGCTGCTGCAGGAATATTGAAACTCCATCCTCTATCTTCAGATGTTGAAATTGATTCATAGTCGACAAATGAAGAGTCTTTAGAAGACCACATATTCAACAATCCAAGTCCTTCGTGAGGATTAGGTGTAATTTCTCCTGCACCGTTATTTAGTGATGAATATTGACCGATCATGTCGTGTGAGTTTGCACCAAAGATCGCTTTTACTAAAGCAGATGAAGGGTTTGTAATCCCTCTATTATCAATGAGGTGTTGTAATAATAATGCAGTTGCCCCCGCTGCTATTGGGGTGGCCATACTAGTGCCTCCCATGTAGCAGTAACTTGCATTGACTACGTCCCAACATGCTGTACTAGATGCAGAGCGTGAAAATGTAGACAGAATATATGTGCCAGGAGCAACAAAATCAGGCTTTGTTCTCCCATCATCTGTTGGCCCTCTTGATGAGAATGAAGCAACTCCAGATATGTTATCCGCTTGACTGCCATAAGTAGGCCGATAATTTTCACTTGCTCCAATGGTGATTGCGTTTTTGGCTGTTGAAGGCGGACTTATGCTATCTAAGTCTACTTCACCATTAGAGTCCGCATCTACTCCCTCATTTCCGGCTGCGAATAATATTACCATCTGATTATGCTTAATCGAGGCTTCATCAACTTGAGCAGAACTTGTAGTATATGTTCCAGCGCCATTGCCCCCCCAAGAGTTTGTATGGACTCTACTACCATTTTCGTTTGCTAAATCAAATAGATCTACTAAGTTGTCAGGTAGTCCACACCCAAAACAGCCATTTTGCTCTAGTGCGTGAAACAGTAGTTGGGCTTCGGGAGCGACTCCGATTATGGCGCCGTTACTATGTGTTCCATCACCAAGAACCGAGCCGGCAACGTGAGTTCCATGACCATTACCTTTAACCATCTGATTATCATCGGCTGCTCCATCGTCACAAGACGCTCCAGGAACTCCAGGACTACTCCATGTACAGCTGGGGTTTGGCCACGACAAAATCCCTTTGATATGGTCAGTAAAATCAGGATGCATACCAGCATTATTAACTCCATTATCTATTCCGGAATCTGCAACAGTAACTACCATTCCAGTGCCATCAAGGCCGGCCCATCCGGCAACAGCGTTATTCATTTTTGTCGAATCTTTCAAATCATCAGCATGGATAATTCCTGCTCCAACAGTGTTTGAAGGTAAGAAATAAGGCGAGGTTTCAATCCATTCTATCGCACCTTGCTCAGTTAACCACCTAAAACCGTCAGAACTTACGGTAAGTGTAGCGAATCTACCACTATGTGAGTTAACCTTTATTTCATCATGGGAATAAGTGCCTTCAGGCAATTCCTCGCCAGATAGCATCAAACTTACTCTTGCATAATCTTGGATTGCATAAGGGTTGTAGAGATTGGTATCACGGCCAAGCAGTCCACGCACCAAGTCTTCTCTAACTTTATCAGTAGCATCTAGCTGGAATAGTCCCTCAACATCTAAGTTTTCTAGATCTTGAATAGTATGCCCAGATATATCACAGTGAAATCCATTGGGTGGCAAGAATGAGAAACAGTCAATACCAGCATCTTGAAGTTCATACTTCCATTCTGTTGGTAGTGGGAATGAATGGGTGATGACATACCATCCTTGGATATAATCTGAAGATTCTGTCCAGTCGACCCAATTTTCTATAGCGATTACATTAGCATCGCGGAAATGAAGGTCTATTTGACTTAGTGATTGTGATGGCTCAATCCAGCCATTCTTAATATCGCCACTAGGGTTGATTCCAATGTCATTTAGAAGTATTAAATCAACATTGGTAGATATGTCAGTTTGAGGTGATGCACTAACATTTACCATTCCTAAAGGAGTGATGATTTGTAGTAATAATAAGGCGATAAATATTGACGCCCTTACACAACGTTTAGTCCACATAGTACCCGACATAACTTGCCCCCTCATCAATGATTTGCTTAGAAGATAGATTCTCGAGACATTGCGAGGGTTCAAGAAGCGCGCATCAAGCGACACATTATGACGCGAGGTAGTGGTAGAGGCGAAAAGGTAGACCCGATGACTCCGGAGGAGTTAAACGACCAATCACAAGTACTCGGAAAGCAGGTATGGCGAGTTATACCATATGCAAAACGCTACCCTCGTAGACTTATTGCAGGTTTTCTTGGTAATGCATGTGCTAGAGTCGTCGACCTTGTTCCTTTTGTCGCTATTGGTTGGGCTGTAGATTATTTCACATCTGACATAATGGCAGGCCCGGGTATTGTTCAAACTGTAGTTAATTCCATTAGTTCAGATCCAGCAATAGGATATGGGTTTCTAATTTTCCTCGGGTTCGCAATGCTTGCAGTTTTCCAAGGAATCTCAGAATATTCTTGGCAAACTCTCGGTTATAAAATTCAACATGACCTCAGAATGGATGCTACTCGTTCACTTATCGATATGGAGGCATCGTACTATGACATGCGTCAAACCGGTCAAATAATGTCAGTACTATCTAGCGATGTAAATCAATTGGAAGATGTTGTATCCGATTCTTCGACTTCGATTATTCGGATTGTATTCACTTTCCTAACTGCTTTTGCTATCCTAGTGACCATGTCTTGGAAATTAGCAGCAGTTCTTTTCGGGCCAATAATCTTCATCATACCATGTGTCTACTGGTTTTCTACAAGAGTTCAGAGAAAGTATCGCAAGCAGAGAGAATCTACAGGAGATATACACGCTGTTTTAGAGAATTTAATCAGCGGTATTTCAGTTGTTCAGGCCTATAATGCGCAAAACTGGGAGGCAAACCGTGTTAGCCGAGAATCAGGCTCATACAGAGACCAAGCAATGGGCGCTAGTAGGGATAGAAATCGATTCTTACCGATGATTTATGTCATTGCTGGAATTGCATTCGGGCTACTTGTAACGGCAGGTGGCTGGCTGGCAAGTGAAGGCGAAATTTCTACAGGTGAACTAGTAACATTCTTACTTATCAGTACTAGAATGACAATGCCGATGTTCATCTTTGGTATTCTAATCAATCAACTCCAGAGAGGAGAAGCTGCTGCTCGTAGAGTTTTTGCAGCGATCGATTTGAAACCTACCATCACCGATTCAGAAGATGCTGTGGAATTATCAGATGGCATCCGTTCTGTAGAATTCCGAGATGTACATTTCACCTATCCAAATACTACTATCAAGGTATTGAGTGGAATCTCTTTCGTAGCAAATGGGGGGGACTTCCTTGGCGTAATGGGCCACACTGGGGCTGGAAAAACCACAATTCTCAAACTTTTGATGCGTTACTATGTACCGGATAGCGGTGATGTACTCATCAATGGAGAAAGTATCAACGATTATACTCTTGACTCAGTAAGGGATAAGATCGGTTTTGTATCCCAAGAACCATTCCTGTTTTACGGAACTGTACGTGATAATGTAAAGTACAATCAAGAAGCAACTGAAAAAGAACTTGAACAAGCACTCAAATTAGCTGGTGCGTGGGATTTCATCCATGGTTTAGAAGATAAACTCGATACCATGGTTGGTGACCGTGGTGCTAAACTTAGTGGTGGTCAGCGTGCTCGTGTTTCACTCGCTAGGGCTTTATTGAAGAACCCGAGTCTACTTATTCTGGATGAAGCTTCAAGTGCTTTGGATGCAGAAACAGAGAGGAGAATTCAAGAAAATCTCATCGCATCAGGATCAGACCGAGCAACAATCGCTGTTGCTCACCGACTTTCAACTATTAGAAATGCAGATGAGATTCTCTCAATGGTCGATGGAGCAGTTGTAGAACGCGGAACTCATGATACATTGGTTGATGCTGG
>TARA_B110000459_G_scaffold14864_1_pt1 | contig 20445 bp, 12 predicted proteins | sample TARA_B110000459 | Tara Oceans TARA_B110000459 (sample SAMEA4398296) | marine metagenome | biome: Polar Biome; feature: [SRF] surface water layer (ENVO:00010504); material: water (ENVO:00002006), including particulate matter (ENVO:01000060) such as... | depth 5 m | reverse complement strand
TCATCATCAGCGAAGAATCAGGATCGATCGACTAGTATATTATCGTAACAAATTCGTCGTCTTTTTATTCGTATTCCCGATGGTGATCATCTGTTCTTTCAACTTCACGGTACACGCGCTCCCGTTCGCCCTTACTCGAAACGCGTTGGTCCGTTTCTCTCTCGTCACGTCCACCGGTATTGAAATCTTACATCGACTCCCACTCGCGAACGGGAGTTTCACTTCCCGTTCCAGTTTCCCACTCGCGTGGCCGATTTCTTTCATCACGCCTATGGCGCCTACGGATAATATTAACGGGTTTAACGGTACCGCCTCGAACGCGAAGAACGGATCTCGTTTTTTGAAGTTGTACCCACAGGACAACGAGACGGAACATTTCCCGAATTTGTTCCTTTCGAACGCGCGGAACTTCTTCTTCAATTCGACTTGGCTCGAGTCTAAAACGATCGTCGGTGTGCACGTGTTGAACTCTTTCCCGTCGAGAAGAGACACTTTTGAAGGCACGTCGTATTCGAGTTTCCCGTAGGTACTTATTTCTTTCTTTTGGACGAACGCGGAGGCGCCGACGGTGAAGCGAACGTTTTGCGGTTTCAGTAAGATTGTTTTCTCCAGTTGGAACACGGATTGGAAGTGGTCGTGGACGGAAAAGGATAACGGGATGGAGGATTTCTTCAATCGCTCGGAAAACGTGGAAGTGCGCTGTAAAGGAGGAGGTTTAGGAGGAGACGAAGGCGTTGGTTCTTGCGCTGGTTCCGGACTTGCCATGTTAAATGAGTTCGCTCTTTGTTGTGTAGCGAAAAGAGGGAGAAAAGAGTGTTATAAACTTTTGACGATGAAATGATGATGAAAATGATGCAGACTTTCCGACTTTCGTAAATCTATTGTTGCGTATTTATAACAACCGATGTTCGCACGCTAATAAGTATCTGTTGACTACTGTGTTTGTGTGTGAGCTAAATGAAACAAACGCGAAATGTAACAGCGACGGTGCGTCCTTAAGTCCGAAGTCCAACTCCTCCTCAAAATCTCTCTCTTCATATCTATATACTCTCTCTGAAAATTAATATTTATTATAAAAATCGGGTTCATTTACTTGTCCGCGCTACCCAATTCCTTGGCCACCTTTCTTAACCTCTTCGCCGTCTTGGCTTGAGACTTCACCCCCATGACGCCACCACCCCACGTTCGCGCGTGCTCCTTGGCCTTTTCGTTGTACGACGCCTTGATCGCTTCGACTAACTTAGAAAGCTCCATCTTGTCTTCCTGCTTCACCGCCGTCAACGCCAACGCCGTGGCGGTTTTCTTGTGCACGACGGCACCCAAACGCGCCTTACCCTTCACGATGCAATACGGGACGTTCATGCGTTGGCACAACGCCGGGAGCCAAATGACCAACTCGAGCGGGTCGACGTCGTGCGCAATGACGACTAATTCCGCCTTGCCTTGCTCGACCAAGTACGTGATGTGGTTAATACCGTACTTGACAACAACCGGCTTCTTAACGTCGGACTCCTTGCCTTCCGCGGCATCCTTGGCCATATCCGTCAAACGTTCCTTCTTTTGCGCGTTGTCCTCCGGGCGATACTTCATGAGCATCTTGAACAAGTTCGTCGCCATGTTCTTGTCCAAAGTCTTCGTGAACTGGTTAATCGCCGGCGGCACTCGCAATCTCTTTTTCAAAACTTGTCGTTGTCTTTGAATGCGAACGTATTTCGGCCATTTCACGTATCTGTTTAACGGCGTTTTCGGCATCATGTCGTTGCCAATGCCAAAGTTTTTCGGTTCGCGAACAAATCGCGGGTCCGTCGGTTCCTTGACCGTGTTCGCGGCAATCTTCGCCTTGATGGCGGCAGGGACGGCGGCGACTTTCTTTTTCGGTGGCTGTGTTGTTGTTAAGAGAGAGGAGAGAAGGTCAGCGGTTGTTTCGATGTAGAAACGACGACGACAAAGCATACGTATGATGGACGAGAGAGAGAGATTTTTTTCCATTTTAGGACTTGAGCCCGTCCGTCATCATCGCGCAGAATGGTGATGGAAATGCAAAAAGACTCCCATTACGCGAAATACGCATCGCAGGTCACGCGTGCGCGTTGCGTGCGAAAGAACGCGTGGATTTCGATTTTTCAATCGCTTCTTCCAGTTGTTTGGTGGTCTCGCAGACACTCTCTCTACCCGCATACGCGCACTCCTAAAAAACCCGATTTACCAAAAATTCGCGCGTAAAAAGCATCATCATCATCGCTCTTCTTCGTAAAAGAGAAAGACGCGAACGCGACTCTCCCGCTTTTACGAGCTTTTCTCTTTCAGAAGAGAAAATAAAACGAAGAATACCACGAACACAAATGCTATACGTATTCGCGCGCAAGTGTATTATAGAGAACGTACCATTATTTTAGGTCGAGTGTTATGAATGTTGTGTGTGTTCTCGCGAACAAAAAAAATGTGAAGAGAGAGAGACGAGAGAGAGAACGAAAGAAGCGAAAGAGAGAAAAAGCAGAGACGAAAAACAACAGAGACAGAGAGAAGCTCTGCCCGAGAAAAAAAGAAGCAAAAAACAAAAAACGAGACAAAAATTCACTCTTTTTCTCTCTCGACCAATTGGAGGTGTTGGTGTGCTTCAGTAGTAGTACGAATACTAATACTACGAATAACAACAACAACAACAATAAAGGCGTCTGAACGCTGTGATTCTTCTCAAAAGCGCTCTCGAAAGAAGCGAAAGAAAGAAGCAAGACAGGGAAGAGAGCGCTTTTTCGTACGGAATAAGAGAGACTAAATAAGAGAGAGAGAATTCGAAACGTTTTCCAAGGGATTCGATTCTTCTCGTGGTATTCGAATTGGCTTCATCAGAGAACGAGAGCAAAAAAGACTTTCCACGCGCAGTAGTTTGAACAACAACAACAACTTGAAAGCAAAAGTAATCAGGAAGCGGTGGTTGTTTCTCTCTCTTTGCTCCGCGTTCAAGAAGAAAAAGACGGGATAAAAGCGAAAAGAAACGTACCATAGTTTTATACATTTCGGCGGCGAAAAATGGACCGGGATGATTGGATTCGACCGCCGAAGAGTGGAGAGGTAAACAACAACACGAGCGTCATCATCGCGAACGACGAGAGCAAAAAGACTTCGACGCGTACGAAGACCAATCGCGGTATTCGTCGTCGCTCGTCTTTGCGGGTTCTTGGTTCCTCGAGAACCCGATCTGGATGCGTTTTTAAAACGCGTGCCTCGAAAGCCACGTCACAGTCGAATTCGTCCGTATCGTTTTCTTCGTTTTCTTCTCAACCTTCTTTTTCCTCTTCTTCTTTAACAGCGAAACGACGACGACAAAGACCCGCGATACGACGATGCGATGCGATGCGATCGAAGAAAAGTAGTAGACCACGCGAAAAAGAACAACAACAAAGACGAGAACCAGCGCTTTTCTTTTCATCCTCGTCGTCGTCGCTTTCGTCGTTACGGACGCCGCCGGAGGAGGAGACCATCCGCGAGGAGGACGTTTCGCTGAGTTTAGTAGAAAACATCGAGAAGGACAACGCGTTCTTTTCGCCGTCGTTTAGCGTGGACGAGCTTACGCGTATTTTTCACGAAGGAGGTCATCATCCGGACGACGATGATGATAACACGTTCGATAACCATTTCTTCGCTGACCTGGATTCCACTCTTTTTTCATCACCTCGTTATTCTTTCCCTCCATCTTTCTCACATTTGTGGAACGACGATAAACATCATCAGATACTGACGACGCGACAAGACGCAGAAAAAAGAGCGGAAAAGTTACCGCCCGGGTTTGCTTTAGCCGGATTACCTGGATTTCCGAACGAGTTACACGTCTTTAAAGGTATTCCCGCCCCGATTGGTGCCGATGTGAGCGCGGCCTCGTTATGGGGGGGTGGAGCAGGTAGTAACAAGCGCAAATTAGATAGCAAAGATAGCGTAGGAGCGAAGAAGGGTAGCGCGGCGAGCATGAAGAAGGCGGCCAAGATGATAAACGCAGGGCCGAAGCGACCACCGAGCAGAGGTGGTGCTAAAACAGACACGCCGCGTAGTAAGAAGCAAAAGTTAGCGTCGCATAAGTCGTTACCGGCTCATGGCGGCATGTTTGATATTCCCGATATCATGGGTTCCGATATCGCCCGATACCACTCCATGAACGGCGGCATGCACGAACTCCCACACGACGTGCTCGGCTTAACCGAAATCGAGCGGCAACAGGAGTATTTACTCACGCAACAAAAACTCCGAACACCCGCGCAGATTCAAGAAGAGAAAGAACAGAAGATTGCGCTGAAGAAAAAGCTCGGCGAGGTACAAGCTTTGGTGGAAAGTTTAGAGACGAGAGCCGTGGCGGTGGCGAACGAGCGCGATAAAAAGTTTGAGAAGATGCACGAAGACCAACAAGACTATCAACAAAAAGACGAAATGCGAAAGAAACACGCCGCGTTTAGAGTCATCACCACGCAGAGGACGAAATCTGGCGCGAAATCGGAGTTCAAGGAAGGTTTCGAAGTGTTGCGATATCGCTCGTTGCTCGACGTCGTCCACCGTCAATGCTTAGCCGCGGTGAGACAAGTCATGTCGCACGATTGGGGTGGACCGTTCCGCATGCCCGTCGATGCCGTGGCGTTGGGTTTGGCAAACTATCACACGATAATTACCAATCCGATGGACCTCGGAACGATTAAAAAGTTCATCGAAGACGGCGGTAAATACGAACTCGCGAAAGAGGTTCACGAGGACGTCGAGTTGACGTTTAACAACGCCATGAAGTTCAACGCGGAAGGAACAGATGTGCACGTGATGGCAAAGACCTTGTTGGCGCTTTGGCACACGAAATACGAAGGTATCGTCGCGCGAGAAAAGGAAGTCGAGGAAGGTTTGTTACTGGACCGAGACGCGTGTATCGCCAAAGCCGCCGCGGCGGCGTCGAAATTAGAGTATCAAACGATTCAAAGCGAGTGCCAAACGATCATGCAAGCCTTGGGATTAGCACAAAATCAGCTATCCGACCTCGAATTAAAATCGATCGTTTTGTTCAAACCGATGACGGCGGACGAGAAGAGCGCGTTGGGCGACATCTTGAAGAGCTTGACCGCCGAAGACTCGGAGAAAGCGAGACAGATTTTATCCGACGGGCCGACGAAAGAGTACGATCGCCAAATTCTTGAGGCCGAGGCACAACACAGACAACGATTGAACGCGAATGTTGGCGCTACTTCTGAATGGGACAACCACCCGGACGAACGGCAGATGTACGTGCCGACGACGGCGACGGATATTACCAGTCGAAGGTTGCAAAGATTCACGAGGATGGTTGCCCGAAACAAAGTCGCGCAGAAGGAAGGTTGGTGCGGAAATCCTCTTCCGGAGACGAAGAAAGAACGCGTGATTGAAGCATTCGGTGGCGAGAAGAACGCGAGCGACTTGTTGGTTGTCTCGTCTCCGTCCGCCGCGGTAAAAAAAGAAGATGAAGAAGAAGAAGAGCAAAAAATAGAAGAAGAAGAAGAAAATAAGAAGGAAGAAACTACCCCCGGGGGAAAAGGCGAAGGAGAAGGAGAAGAGAAGAAGACGACAGAGTCGGACGACGGCGCGGAAACGACGACCGTCGACGGTAACGGTGGCGCTGGTGATGATGTCGCGACGGAGGACAAGAAAGAACCGGTGGTTGCTCCTCTAGAGGCGGCGGCGAGTGTTCAGATCAAGCAAGAGAAAGCGGGCAGCGGGAGCGACGGTGCGACAACTATAGGCCAAGATCCACTGCATGCGTTCGCGTTGACGCTTGGTTCGGACAGTAAAGCCGTGCAAGAAGCTCAACGACGACGAGAAGAACACAAAAAGCACCTGGAAGAACACAAACAACGCCTGGAAGAAGAAAAAGCGCGCTTGCAAGAGCAACAGAAGCAGCAAGAGCAAGAACGCCAACGTCAAATCGCGATTCAACAACAGCTCGAACGAGAAGAAATGCTCAAACAACGCATGCTTGCGCAGCAAAAGAAAGCCTCTCTCACGCAGTTCGACTCCATCATGGACGGGTTCGATCCGGGACTGCCTGCCGGAGGGAACAAGAAGAAAAAGAAGAAGAAACCGGCCACGCCTTCTAACCCGACGCCGGCGGCGCCAGCGCCTGTGCCAGCGGGACCCAACCTCCACGCCCTTCCACACCCACAACTCGACGATGACTTCGAGCAGAATCTGCGAGGCATCGACGAGCTCGGCGACGCGGACGACTTTGACTTTGACGCTCTTTTAGGAGAGAACATATTCTAAACGACCGCTCGCGGCAAAAAAATTGTACTCCTCCAAGTCGCGCACATCGCGCGCGATATATATCATTATTTTTATAAAGAAAACAAAAGGTCATCAACCATATACTAAGAAAACCACGAGTTGTTCGTTGTTGTTGTTGTTATTATTATTACACACACACACACACACGCGTTATTCGCGCAAACACATGCGCGTACGCGTTTTTCCTTTCGCTCTTCTCTGTGGTATTTTCTTCATTCGCAGAATTTTCACTAAAAGTTTTGCTTCCGTGTTGTTCAAATCGATCAAAATCTCTCCTTTTCCCTCACACTCCTCTGAGAGACTCCTCGAGTAAAAGAAAAGAAAAATGGACGCGGCGAATCACGGATTACAGATGGATTTACGCGCGCGACAGAAACGCGCCGTCGTGAGAATGTTCGACGACGTTTTGCTCGAGAGTACGCGTCACAGCGCGCAACTGCGCGACGATGCATTCGGAGGAAGATCACATCATCATCACGGGGACATTCAGTACAAAATCTTAATCCTGGACAAGTTCACGTTCGATGTCATCGCACCTCTCTTAAAAGTGAACGAACTCAGACAGCACGGCATCACGTTAACTTTACTGTTAGAGAGCGAACGCGAACAGATTCCAGACGTCCCGGCGGTCTATTTCGTGCAACCGACCGCGAGAAACGTGCAAAGAATGTCGCACGATTTGGGCGAGAACTTGTACGAGAGTTATCACTTTCACTTCACGAGAGAACTGCCGAGAAGCGCCTTGGAAGAGCTGGCGACGGCTTCGGTGAAAGCCAACATCGCGAATCGAGTGAAACGAGTGTTCGATCAAAACTTGGATTTCGTGAGTTTAGAGCGCGACGTGTTTTCAATCATGCGACCGGACGCGTTTAAGAAGTTGAACGATCCGAAGAGCAGAGGCGAGGACATCGAAAAGTGCATCGCGGACGTGACCAACGGTCTGTTCGCGACGGTCATGACGATGGGGCAAGTGCCGGTTATTCGGTGTCCTAAAGGTGGCGCCGCGGAAATGGTCGGGAGAGAGTTGGAAAGCAAACTCAGAGATTATTTGGGGAGTAAAAACGGGAGCGGGTTTGGGCAGATGCCGCTGATTGGCGTCGGCAACGCGAACGGCGCAGCGGCGCAGCAAATGGCGAGGCCGATACTCGCGATTTTTGACAGAAACTACGATTTTACCGCCAGTTTACAACACGCGTGGCACTACGAACCGTTAGTGCACGACGTGTTGCACATGAAGTTGAATCGAGTGGACGTGAAGCCGGATAAAAATGCCGTCGGCGCGGACGCCAAGACGAAATCGTACGCGTTGGACGATTCGGATGATTTCTGGAAAAAGTATAAAGACGCGCAGTTTCCCAAAGTGGCCGAAAGCGTAGAGGTGGAGTTGGCGGAATATAAAAGAGCGATCGCGGAAGTCAACGCCGCGTCTGCATCCGCGGCGAATTCCACCGGGGGCGACGACGCCGACGATCAAACCGGCGCGAGCACGGCCAAGTTGACGAAAGCGGTGGAGTCGTTGCCGAAATTACAAGAGCACAAAAAGTTAATCGATAAGCACACGAACATTGCCACCGCGCTGTTAAAAGAAATTAAACAAAGAGGTTTGGACGAGTACTTTTCCATCGAGGAAGATTTCTGCAACGGCAAAGGCGATTGGAAAGCGGCGTTGAGTTTGTTGAGCGCCACGGGCAGAGGTTCCGCGAGCGACAAAATCCGCTTAGCGTTGATACTGTTGCTCACCTCGCAACTGAACAGTTCTGGAAATACCGGTAAAATCGACGACGAGGCCATCGAAGGCGCGTTGAGAGCGAGCGGGTGCGAAGTCGGCGCGTATAACTACGTCAAAAAAATGCTCTCGTTGAATCAACAGTTACAACAAAACAAAGGCGGCAACGCGAATAGCAGCAGCAATAGATCTCAAGCGGATATTTTAGACTGGGCGGATAGATTATACGGCCAATCGGTTGATTTAATCACGAAAACAGCGAAACACTTGTTGTCCGGCGAACGACAACTCCCCATAGCCGCCGCAGTCGAGGCGTTATTAGCGAACCAACCGTCTTCTTCATCTTCCGCGGACGTCGGCGGCGACGCGGTCGTGGATACTTTCGCCTACTTTGACGCGAAAGCGTCCGCTTCCCAACGCGCGAGCGTTCCTCTTTCAAATCGATCGTCGCACCAAGACGAACACGCCGGTGGGTACGCCTCTGCCGTCGCCTTCGTCTTGGGCGGCGGATGCTACGCCGAAGTCTTGGCGTTGCGAGAACTCGCGCAAAGAGAGCGAACGAACGGACGCGCGAAGAGCGTCTGTTACGGAGCGACGGACATGTGCGGCGGCGACGACTTCGTCTCCGAACTCGGTGAAATTAGTGGTGGTAGTAGTCGTAATAGCGATGGAGCTGCGAAGTAGAGTGCAACCGACTCCCGTATTTACATTTTTTTCTCCTCACTTGTTCTACTATCTCTTCACTCTTGTTCGTCTCTCACACACGCGAAAGAAGATGAAGAAAATGAAGAAGAAAAAGAGAACAGCAACAGCGAGAACACCAAAAACGCCGCGCTTCTTCCTCGTCTTCCTTTTCCTCGCGTTCGGGAACACCCTTTCTGGGATTCAATCGTTCTCGTATTCATCGAAAGATGAAGAAAATCATCCGCCAACGCCGGACACGATGCGAGATTTCATCATCCCGTTACCGTCGCCGTTTTTCTTCACCAGAACGGAACGAAGCACCGAAAAAGACCAAGAAGCAACGCACCGGTACGAAACGACGACGAACGGGCTCGGTTTTGGCGCTTCGTCGTCGTCGAATCATCAACAAAAGCAAGTGCAAAAAATCGTCCACAGATTGCTCTCAAAAGAGGAAGACAACGAAGAAGAAGAAGAAGGTTTCGCGCAGACGTCGATGAACATCGTTCGAGACGATGTAAAGGCGAATTTTTTCTACGGGTACGCGGAATCGGACAAATGGTACGAGCGAGAACAGATTGGTAAAGAAGAGTTCGGCACGGGGAAGATTGCGGACACGAAACATCACGTGATTAAGACGAAGATTCGAACGACGCAAGAGTTGCAATTCGGCGCGACGGTGGTGGAACATCCGGATCCTCCGGGGATGGCGAATGATGGACACGGGGAACCGGAGAAGAGTTTGAACGCGAAGCAGGAGGCAATGAGAATTTTAGAGGCGCAGAGGAGAGCGAAGGAGGAGTTATTGGCATTAAATACTATGAGGACGACGACGACGACGACGACGAACAGCGTCGAGACGGAGGAGAAAATAGCGGCGAGAGAAGCGAAAAGAAAAGCACACGCCGAACAGGTGAAACAGAAACGAAGAGAAAAGAGACGCTCGAAGAATTCGTTCCAAAACATGGAACGGTTTAAGCGAGACGCGATCGTGAGTGGCGAACGAATGGGGTGCGAGTTGTGCGATTCAATCGCGATTGAGTGTTTTAAAGAGTTGCGGTGGAAGTATTTGATGGAGAGAAACGCGTTTAAGAATAACGAGTACGAGCCGGCAGAGAAGGCGGTGATGTCGTGTCTGGTGAGCAAGTGCGGAGGCGTGACGGCGAATCCAGCGAACGCGATGAAAAATCGAGCGGTGGTGCCGGTGCCGAAGCCACCGATGACGGATAATAAAAATAATAACAGAGAAGATCCACAAGAGGAGCAAAACTTTGGATTGGCGTCGATTGAGTTATCGACGATTCGAGCGCCGATGACGCACTTCGATTCCTACGCGTTAACGACGGCGTGCGAAGAGGCGTTTGATGTTCAAACCCGGAACGATGTGGCATCAAAAATAGCAAACGCGTTGAAGGATTTACGAGACCGAGATGAATTCGTTCGCAGCGAAAGAGCGAGACGAGGCGAGATTACCTCGAAAACGACCAAAAAAGATCTGTTAGCGGAGGACGCGATTGGCATCAACGCGGCAAAGCTTGGATGCGCTTTCGTGTGCGAGTTGAATAAAATGCACGTAAAAGACGAATCGAAAGAAGAAGAAATAGAAGAACAACAGTGTTCGTCTGGATTTAGCAAAGAAGAGGGAGAAGGAGAAGATGGACAACCGCCCCCTCCTCCGAAGTGCGCCACTCCTGAGGACGTGCAGGACACCGCTGCAAACGACTTTGACGACGACGACAACGACGACGATTACGAAGAGGATGTAAACTCGCGCGAACGCCACGACGAAGACGCGAACAGAAACACCCGCGACGCGCATCCTCCTCGATTTTTCACTCGCGCGCAGCACTCCAAAGCCCGTTTCCTCGCTCGAAGCGCGTTACGAAAATTAGGATGCCATCGATCCAGCTCTGGATGGTGGTCGTACGAAATTTGCTTCGAGCAGAACATCACGCAATACCACGCGACGTTCGACAACGCTCAGAAACGAGTCGTCATCGACACGAGCACGCAATCTTCCCTGGGTACTTTCAGCGCCTCAGGCACCGAAGCGCGATTACACGCGCTTTACGGCGGCAACGATCATAGTCATCGACATCAACACCACCAAAATCACCACCACGCGCCGGGACGCGACGGTGAAGACGACGCCCAACTCCTCGTGGACGGATTCGTCCCTGACAAAGCGTTCCTCCCAGGCATGACCAAAACCTTACCCGGATACGTCGTCGCGCACTTGAAAGGCGCTTATTGCGACGCCATAAACGCCCATCGCGAATCCGTCGTCCTTTACGCCTGTTCCAACGACTTACAAACGCACGTCAAAGTTTACGAACAAAAAACGTGTAAGTATATCGTCGTCGTCTTCGTTAAAGAGTTGTGCGTGTTTAAACACTTTCAAAGAGAGGAAAACGTTTTGATTCGAGCCGTGAAGTAGTACGATGATACGTCGTAGCAGTAAAATTAGAACTTAATTTATTGAAGAAAAAAGTCGCCAGAACAGAAAAGAATATTCACCGCTGTACCAACACCAATGACATCGAACAAACAAGGCATATTGGAAATCACCATCGTCTCCGCGAGCAAGTTAAAAAACACCGCCTACCTGGGCAAAATGGACCCGTACTGCGTGGTGTTCTTTCTCGGCGAAAAGACGCGGACGAAGACGGTTAAAAACGGCGGAAGTAATCCGGTTTGGGAGGAAAGTTACAAGTGCAAAACGTCCTCAGATATCACCGACCAGACGATAAAACTGATGATCAAAAACGAAAACAGAATGCTCTCGGACGAAATAATCGGCGTGAGCGAGATGTCCTTAGGGGATTGTTTTCGTCTGGGGAAGGACACCATCGACGCGCCGGTGTTGAGCGCAAAGACGAGAGAACGAGTTGGAGATGTGCGAGTTCGGTGCGAATTTCGAGCGAACGAAAGCGACGCCACGAGAGTGGAGAAATCGATGGAGAAGATGGTGGCGGAGAAAGTGAAAGAGGTGGTTTCTTCGAAAAGTAACATGACAATTAGCGGGAGCATGGATAAGTTGGTATTAGAAGAAGAGAAAAAACCGCAGTATAGAGTGAATAAGATTAGCGAAGCGGTGGTCGGAGCGAACGAAGGCTGGTATTAAAATATCTCTTTATGCGAAGAACTTTTTACAACGGTCTCCCGAACAACTTTTTAATGCCAACGTCCGGGGTATCTTGCTTTACCAACGACTCTCCGACTAAGATCGCGCCACACCCGGCGTTTTGCACCACGTTGACGTCGTCGATGGTGAAAATACCGGATTCGCCAACCATGACGATGTTTCTCTCCTTCACTTCCTTGCCTAACTCCGTCGCCATTAACTCTACCGTGACGTTTAAATCGACTTTGAACGTTCCTAAATCGCGGTTGTTGATGCCTAATAAGTCGATTTCAAAGTCTCCGGACAAGACCCGTTTCATTTCGCCGTACGTGTGCACTTCCAACAAGACTTTCATCCCGACCGAGTGCGCGATTTTCGTGAAATACTTCAAATCTTGGTTATCCAAAACCGCGGTGATCAACAAAATCGCATCCGCGCCTCTCGCTCTCGCCAAATAAATTTGATACGCGTCCACGATGAACTCCTTACACAAGAGCGGACACGTGACCCCAGCTTCTTTAATCAACTTTAAATTCTCAAACCCGCCTTGGAAAAATTTCTCGTCCGTCAAAACGCTCAAACACGCCGCGCCGCCTTCCTCGTACGCTTTGGCGATTTTCACCGGATCGAAGTTCGGTTGAATCACCCCTTTCGACGGCGACGCTTTCTTCACCTCTGCGATTAACCCTGGTTGTCCTGTTTTTTCCATTTGATCTATAATCGCTTGTTTAAAATCCAACACCGGAGGCGCTAACTTCACTTGTCCTCTGACTAAACTCAGCGGCATTTTTTCCTTCATCAACGTCAACTCGTAATCTTTATACCAGACGATTTCTTCCAGAATATTCCTCGGTTTATTCTCCTCGTTATCGATTCGTTCGCCTTCCGGTGTTACCGCTTCCATCTTAAACGCGAAGCGTTCGGAACCCATGCCGAGATGTTCCTTATGGCCCGCCGGTGGTCTTCGGCGAATGGTCACTTCCCCGGTGTCGTCCATCACCGCAGCACCACCTGCGGCTTTAATTTTCATCGTCGGTGGTCTTCTTCCTCCTCCTCTGATAGTAGATGTCGTTTTACTCGTAGTACGAACAGTGTTGAAGACGTGTTGATTTTGATGCGAGGCGGCGAACATGACGACGAGAATAGAAAGATGTGTTGCGTGTGATGTGTGCAAAAGGATAAAATTCTGAGGTTTTTTGAAGCTGGAAAGAAAGAACAGACTCATAAGAAGAAGAAGAATACGATAGAGTATACTATGAATGATGAAGAATAAAGAATGGTATAATGATAATAATAATAATACAAGTTGTCTTTGACGTAATAATAAACATAATAAACATAATGAGAACAATTTCTTGTTCAATTCTTCTTCTTCGTTAAGAAGATTTGGCCGCGCGAACCAAGTCGGCGTACTTGGGGCACCCCAAATCGTGTTCCAACGCATTAGCGAACTCGTCGATATTCCAATCCATGCCGCGACCTCCGGTGATTTCGGCAGACTTGAACAAAACGACTCTGGCGCCGTCGCCGAGTTTTCGGTTGGAAAACTTTTTGTCTAATTCGCGTTTGATGTTCAGAAACGGAGTGACGACGATCGGGATCGAGGCAGACGCGAACGGGACGTTGAGGAACTGGAGGAAGAATAAGCCGCCGTCGTATAAGGAGTCGACGCAGACGTCCATGTAGACGGTTTCTAACGGCGCTTGTTCGATTTGCTCGTCGTCCGAGGAGGTATCCGAGATGGATGAGATGGAGTTCTCGTTGTCGTTCTTGAGAGAAATTCCCCCTTCCCTTCTCTTGCGTGCTTCGAGTTCGTAGTGCTCCATCTCGTCGGACGCGTCGAGTGGCATCTCGTCGGACTCTTTCATCCACATCGCGTGGCAAGCTCTTTCGGTTTGACGAAGCTTCGACAACGGCAGTTTGAATAAAGCAATCGAACTTCCGCTTTTCTTTTGCTCCGAATTCTGCTGATCATCGCTGCTGTGCATGAAGATCTCCTCGACGTCAGCCTTGCCGTGTAATCGAGCGCATAAAGTTATGTTCTTCAAACTTCTTCCGTGGATTTGGATGCGAGTTCTCACGCCCGGCAAAACGCACATCGGGGAGACTGAGATGATTCGCGGGTACGAGTGCGGAAATCGAGATTGCGACTTGACAGTCAATGCGTTGATGTTAATGTCGTTGTTCGTCACTGCACCAGATGGCAAGCCAGCGCGCATGTCCGTGTACGCCGTCTTCTTCGCTCGTCCAACGCCAAAGGAGCATTTGATCGGTTTGATCTTCTCCGCGACAGCTCGAATGGGCATGTTGTCCGGCGTAAAACCTCTCCACACGGAGCAAGACATCACGTTGTCTCCTTTTCCTTCTATGCGAACGCTTAAATCGTGTAATTCCCCGTTTGAATTGTTTGAAACGACGACAGATTTTGAGTGAAGATCTTTCAATTTTTGAAGAACTTGCGTAAACTCTCGATCGACTAATCGGATCGTTTCCGCGTTGCGCTTGTACGTTCCGCTCTTTCTCGTGTACGGAAACAAAATATTTCTCGCCGATAGCGCTGGTTTGAACGCAGAAAATATGGATGTCTCAGATTCACTCCTTCCACCAGATGTCGAAGGAGGCGGCGGGTGAATGACGACGTGCGTGCCGTCCATGACGGTGCACTCTTCTTCAACCGAACGGCCGCACAACTCTCCGATGTAGTCGTAACGCTCGTTTGGCACGTCGATGAACGACAAAGCTTGTCGGCTTCTCAGATCAGTACTTCCTATATCTAAAACATCCCCGTCGGAGCCGTCCTTGGAAGTATTCAGCGAGGACGGCGGCGAGTCTCTCAAACGTTTACTTCTACTTTTCAAGTGAATACCAAAACCTAAAACTTCGAGAAAGTTATTATCCCCGGTGTAGTTTGAGTTGTTGTTGTTGTTCCTGGCAGGAGACGAAGGAGAATTGGTCTGTGACCTCGTCCTCCTTCGCGTCACCGTCCGTGTTACTGCTACTACGGGTGTTGCTGTCGTTCTTCTATCGTTTGCTTTCCTCCTCGTTGGCGAAAGGGTTGGCATTTCTTCTTCTTCTTCTTCTTCTTCTTCTTCTTCTTCTTCTTCGAGAACTTCCTCTTTCTCTGCATTTTGTTCATCGCCGGTGAAACGCACTCGATCAAATCGACTCTTCTCCCTATCGTATACGATCGCCGTCGTCGCCAAACTAAGATTGATATACTTCTTGGACGTACCCGTTGCGTTGACCACGAGGTACATCAAGTGCATCACCAACGGCGTGAAGAATATAAAAGCCATATATTGCGGTGAGCATCTAGAATACATCTTCGCCGTCACGTCCATAAACGTCTCAAATTTGTTCTCAAACCACATTTCTCTCACTTCAGGCGCCGAGAACTGAAATAAAAACGCGTACACCGTAGCCATGATGGAGTAAAAGAACGAATACTTCAAGCTCGAGTACCTCGAAATACTATACTTGCCGATGATCAGAGGCATAAACACAATCGCCCCAAACTGAACCGAGGAGAACTCGTGCGAGACTGGCCCGTACAATCCGGCTAACGCCAATGTCACCTGCGGATGTCTCAAAAACGTCTTGATCATTTGTCTCCAAAAATATACTTTTTCCTCGTACTCTGCGTCGTACTCGAACTTCCCTCGCGCGCCGATTCGTTTCCTCACGCCTAAACACAAAAACGCCAGGTCAATCGCAAACTGTAACGGTACAAACGTCATCAATATGTTCTTCACGTACACCGAATACATTTCTGACGTCAAAAACCTTTTCTCATCCGGGACGATCTGTTTCACGCCGACGATGGCAATTTTCGTTTCCATAATCAAAACGCAAAGGAAGTACATCACGAATGATTTCAAACGAGGATCCCACGCGATCTTATCAATCGTCGGTAACAATTTTAAGAACTTGAATCGAGGAAGAGTCAAAAAACCAACACCACCACCCTGGTTATTGTTCTCGTTAAAAGCACCTTTAGGCGCGGAGTTTTGTTGCCGACATTCCTGATCGCGTCGCTGAAGATCTTCCTTTTTCCTCGTCGTCGTTTTTGTCATCATCGCGGGAGGAGGACGCGGAGGAGGCGCGTCGTACAAAGACTGATGGTGCATCCCCGCGATGTCTTTCCTCTCCATGATCGCATGAATCCACCTCTGAAAATTCTCCTTCAACTCCTTCGCGTGTTCTAAAAGCACCGAATGTGATTTCTGGTGCTCGACATCACTTTGCATCATCATCATCGCGTCGCCGTCGTTTTCCTCGTACGATCCTCGCATCTTCTTCTTCGTTTTTGTCGTCATCATCACTTCAGCGGCGTTGTTCTTCTCCTCACTCTCCGTCTTCTTCGTCAACAAAGTAGTATTCGTTTTTCGGTGGTGGTGGTGGTGTTCCAAATCCTCGGCAATTTTATGATGAACTCGTCGTCTTCTCCGCGTTGTTGTTGTTGTTGTTCTTGGTAAAAGTGGTCCGTTGCATTCCTCCCCGTCGTCTTGTTTCTCGCCTCCTGAAATTGGTAACGGTTGCGTTTCCGACGCGGTCGGGGACGTTTCAAACATCTTCTTTACGGATTAGGGAAGCTTTGACACAGTAGACAAGAAAAAAAGAGGACAGACAAAATTAAAACTAACGTGTTCTTCAATTCTCTCTTCTTTCCTCTCTTTTCCCTCCTCTTTTCGTCTCACACGCACTCTCTCTCACACGCACACACTCTCTCTCTTACGCTCGCGTTGTTTTCCGTCGTTTACGTCGTTCACGGGTCGTTTATAACGTTGAAAAGAAAGAAAGAGAGAGCGGCTTTTCAATTGCTTTTTTTGACCTTTTCCTTTCTGACGCCCGAGTTCACTAAAAAAATGTCGAAGAAAGAAGGTTGTATGGACTCTTCTTTTAAGAGGAGAAAGACCAAAACTTCTTTTTGATTTCGACTCTCGATTAGGGTTTAGCAGAGGTACTTTTGAAAAACAGAAAACAAGAAGTCGTTCTCCTCAAAAGCACAACACAGAACAACAACAACAACAACAACGACAACGACAACCACAATTGAAGAGAAAAAATGACTTTGACGATGATAACGAGCACGAACGCTGGCATTCACAGAATTACTGCGAAGAACAATTTCATCAGAGGACGAAGAGGTGGTGGTTTTGCTCGTCGCGGAGTTAATAATAAAGGTGTTTCTTTCTCCTCCGCGAGAACGAATGCGAATGCGGGGGTTAGTGTCTTCTTTCCATCATCGATTCAGACGACGACGACGAGAGAAGAAGTGAAAGACATAGTGATGAAAGAAAAAGTAGAAAAAGAAAACAAAGGCCAGGCGATTCTAGACGTATGCAAGAAGCAATCATCCATGCACGTGTTCACAGTCGCCGCGACGACCATGGTGGATAAAAAAATGGTCGCGCTGATAACGCAATCCGTGGCTTCGTTTATCAAATTGTATTTACTTTTACTCTTCGTGCGAGTTCTTTTGACGTGGTTTCCGAACGTGAACTGGATGCGTCAACCGTGGACGATGCTGAGACAAGTGACCGATCCGTATTTGAACCTGTTTCGTAACTTGATTCCTCCGATTATGGGGCAAATCGACTTTACGCCGATTCTCGGCTTTATGGTTTTGCAGTTCTTGGCGAGAGTGTTGAGCACGGATCCGAGTTTGGGGAGGTTTTAATAATCGAATCGAAGAGCAGTATGTCTATTCCATTTTACTACTACTTATATATATATATATATATACAAAATACTTTACAGCGCGCGCCTTGTATTATTAATTAAAAGTTTGCGAACGGGTTGTTCCCCGGGCGCGAAGGAGAACCTTCCTCCTCGTCCACTACATTAATTGATTCGCCGCCGCTCTCGTTTCCTTGATGATGATGCTCTTTTGAGGCATAGTTTTCTCTCAAGGATGTTGGAGCTTCGTAAGGAGAGGGAGAATCTGCCATCACAAATTCGTTGTTGCTGTCGCCGTCGTCGTCGGCAAACGCTTGGAACCGCTGTGCCCGCGGTCTGGCGTCTCGAGAATTTTGGAATAGATTCTTCTTCACGCTCGATGAAAACGCGTGCAAACCTCCGGATATGGTCGCCGTTCCACCGTTCTTTTTATAGTACCAATACCAAATCGATGTCATAACGGCTAAGAATAACATCACGGTGAAAAATATAGCCGCCGTGTGATTCGTGTTGTCTTTCATCGCGTCCTCGCTACTACTCTCTCGAATAATCCAAAACGAATCCAAAACGCGGTTTCCGTTCACGGCGTCGATGAATCTTCCGAATAAATGCGTCGAATTGTGCGCGTGCAAGTCCACGAAGCCGTGTTCGTACACCACTTTTTCAGTAAAAAACATCTTTACGTCGTTCTTGGTAAACTCCGCGCCTCCGGTACCGACGACAAAACTGATTGGATACTCCGGTTTTTCGTAAACGTTGTTCAAATTTTCGCTCACAGTTTTCGACTTCAAGGAACACTCAGTTTCAGTCAACTGGGATTTGAGCGAACACGAACGCTGATAGGCGTGATTGTGGCCCCAGAACACCATATCGACCTTAAATTCAACAAACATCGGCCACAAGTGCTCTTGGATTTCCTTCATGACGGCGACGTCCGAGCTATCTTTCTTGTTCGCCGAGGCTGGCGCTTCCTCCGCGTAACTCGAATCCACTAAACCAGGTCGATGGCCGACGACAATCAACCACGGCGTCTTTGTTCGATCGAATTCAGTTTCCAAGATCATCCGCAACTCGGCGTATTGGTCGGACGACATCGAATTGAAATCGACTTCGGTATTGATCGAGACGACGAAAATGTTCCCGATGGCGACGCCAAACCAATCTTTCTCGGCACTTTTTCTTGGCGTGTTGAAGAGCGCGTTGGACATGACGCCACACTCGCCGCCGGAATCGTGGCCGCCGTATAAATCTCGCGTTCTCCCAGACGCGTGCGCGTCCCATCCGCTCTCGAAATAATCAAATTCGTGGTTCCCGCTGTTCACAAGGAATGGGATTTTATGCGCAAAATTCGAGCTCATTTGATGCAAAAACTCGTCCCAGACGCTGATGTATCCAACTGCGTAGGACAAATCGCCAAACAGAAATACCGCGTCGATCGGGTGTTTATTCGTATTGTCGTTGGACAAATCTCCGAGCGATTCGGCGACTTGTAAACCCGGTTGTCCGTACTCCCTCCACGTCTCGCTATCGTCGGTTGTCCCGACGCCCATATCTGCAAATAAAGCTAACGTCGTGTGCGACGCGCCGACGACGGGTAAAAACTTCCCCTTGTAGACTCTCGTCGACTCTTTGAAATCGCTGATATCGTCGCCGAGTTGGTACTCGAACGCTCTCTTATTATCCACTTTGTTTTCAATTTCCGCGTAGTGTTGATACCCGCTGTGCCTGTACCCAAACGCGTTCGCTGGTGCGCCACAAAACTGGTCTTTCGTCACCTCTACCGCGGGTTCGGACGCAATCGTCGGCTCCCAATTTGCCTCTCCCACGTATCGCCACCGAACTTTCGCGTTTGCATCTTTCCTCCCCGACGTCCACGTGATGGAAACCTTTTTCTGATCATCACTCTTCGTCACACCAATTCTAGGGACAATGGGCTCGTCCTTATCGTCTTCAAACGTAACTCTTTCACTCCTCGCGATCGGTTGCGAGTCGCCTAAAATATTCGCCCAATCCGAAAAGTTCTTGTGATAAATAGCGTGCGTCGACTGCGGGTCGTTGGAGCTGAACAAAACGAAATCAAAGTCCTCTCGCATTTTGTGTAAATCAAAGTCTAAACCGCCTATTCCGGACGCTACGTATGCGTTTGAATACTTCTCGACGATTGAATATTTCACCGGTGCTGTTTCATTGAGCATCGAAGCGTTCGCCGGCGAATACACGCCTACCCAGTGCCTCTTGAGAGTCTCGGACGTGTAATCCGTTCTTGAAGCATTCAACACATCTATTGGCACTGTAACAGTGACGGTAATCCGAGGTTTATCCCCACTAATCTTTGTCTTCTCGGCTTTTATGGTCACCCCGTCCGTGGAGTACGAGTTTCCGTCCGGGCCATAAGTAGGATCGATCGGTAAAGGAGACTGAAACTTTCGAATCCCGGAAAGCGCGTTGTGGGAGTTGACTCGACCGAAATATTTATTCCTTTCACGTTCATCATCAGTTTCCAGCGACAATACCGACGACGATTCAAACGAGGAAGCGCGAGATGTGAGAAGCGTCTTTGTGAATCCTCCAAAAAGGGAGAAGAAGAGGAAGAGAAGACTTCTTGTCGTCATCATCTGAAGGTATATATGATGTGTGGTGTTTGTTGTAACGACTTTACGACAGATTTTCAAAGTAGTATGAACACGTTTACGAGTACAAACTCCGGCTTAATGAAGCCCGAGAAACACATATTACAAAACGCAATAAGTACTACACCATTTTATAGTATTACACTCTCTTCTATTTAAACGACTATGTGCGCGGCAACTTTCATGCTCTTCCTAAAAATCTCTCTCACGTTCGCCTCGATTTTCTCCGTACCGATGCTCTCTTTCGCGTGTTCGACCATTTTCATCAACTTACCCGTAGGAATTGTACTCCCGGTGTCGCTTCCGTGTTCGCTGAACTC